>Ga0307507_10000410_pt1 | contig 89250 bp, 67 predicted proteins | sample 7_EM_MG_FD_207223 | JGI IMG/M metagenome (GOLD analysis project Ga0307507, IMG submission 207223) | Populus trichocarpa ectomycorrhiza microbial communities from riparian zone in the Pacific Northwest, United States - 7_EM | ecosystem: Host-associated > Plants > Roots > Unclassified | place...
TAACGTTCACCAGTAGCTCTCTCCTCCAGCCCTGCACAAGTCCTCCTCTTACCCACGACTTTAAGCACTCCGATCGCTCAATATTCACTGGCCCAAGCTTCATCCGTTGCTAGGTGATTGTCCTTCGGGCTCCTAAAAATATTCGCTCTGGTTTAGTTAACATAGGTGGTATAGATAGGATATCTATCGCCATACGGTAGAGCGCTGGGTAGTTGATTTAATTACTTAGATTAAGCCACCAATCAAGGGCAGTAGTACCAGCAGGAAGATTAGTAGGGGAGGCGTTAATAAAGTATTCAAATTCATCCTTAATTGTATTAAGGATTGACTGCTTCTTATTCCAAAGATCATACTCGTCGGGCTCCTAATCGCGAGTAACAGCTTCCTCCTCTTCTGCCCTACTTATATACTTATCCTTATACTCCTTCACCCAAAGCTTTCGGGCTGCATTAACTACTGGCTTCCTCCAGGTGGCTTTCCAGTTGCGATCGATATAGGCTTTCCTCCGGTGAGGAGCTAATAGTAGGGCTGCGCCGTACGCAGTAACCTCGTCGGTCTTAAGGTAGTATTTATCAAAGGCGTGCTAGCTGGTTCAAATGCAGTTGCAGAGCTTTAGGTTAGTCGCGTACTTATATAGAGCTGATTTAAAGTGCTCTACTATAAAATCCATTGTATAAAGCACCTTGTTAAGAGTAGCCTTATTACCTTCCGTCTCCTTTGTAACTCTCTGGAAGGGCTATAGGAAGTCTCTAATATTTTCAAGAGCTCTCTAATTAGTGGCGTTAAGGATGTCTTCCTTATCAAACTCCTTAATATACTGCTCTTGATATTTTGCAATTGCGTCTTTTAATTTAAGAGCCACCAAGATTATACCATACTACGAGTTCCACCGCGTGTTATTGTCTATAGGAATAGCTCGAAGAGCAGTCACAATAAAGTGGTTATAGTGGGCGTTAGAGCTTCGAATATATATAATAACGTTATGCACCTTTCCTAGAGGACTAATCTCACAATAAGTAAACTTGCTAGCCTTCCCTTTTTTAAACCTTTTAGTAAGGAGCTCCTTAATCTAATTATCATTAAGATCTAACTCTGCCTTAAGCTTCTCGCGAGCCTCCTTAAAGGCAGCGTTAACGGCTTCCTTATCCTCCGAGAAGAAGAAAGCTTGTGCGGCTATATTAAGTACATGCCTGTGGCAGCAAATACGGTGTTGCTGTAAATTGTATTAAGCTTTAATTTCTGCCTCCTAAAGCCTCTTAGATAGCCCTTAAAGAAGTCTATTATTACTGCCGTAATTGTCGCCTATACAGTATCCAACTTTATTAAGTATTTGGTAGTCCTTAAGGACTTACTAGAGGACTTCTACCTACTTATTGCCGCCATGTTTACTAGGGAGGAAAGGTAGAGCAAGTAGAGCCTTCCAAAGTACGCTAGTATCGTTGACAAAGTGACTGCAGATTGCAATAAAAGACTTTTGATTGGGCGAAGACCAGGCGTTAAGTAAGAGGTGTATTAGGGTAAGAGAGCGATAGAGCTTCTGCTTAAGAACTTCCTTATTAAGGATATAGGATTCCTTAATTATTGTAGGCACCGTAGTATGGGAGTCTATCAGAGCTTCCTTGCAGGTGTAATTTACTGTAAGAAGTAGCGCTTGAAGCTCTGGCCAAGTTACTGCGTTATATGGTAGATTTTGAACCATAATTAGCTGTGCAAAAGCGTCGCGTATAAGAGCTGAATTAACGCTCTCTCTTAGTATAGTTTCCTTCTTCCTTTCAAGGTTCTGCGTATGAAGCTCTCCCTGCTTATAGAATAGGCCCTGAAGACTCTGCTTTGTAGCCCGCTTGATAACTAAGTCCTCCTCCTTAACAACTACGCCGTGGGCGTTAAATAGATAAGAGCGTATATTTATGGTAACTATATCACGCCAAAATATATATTGCCTATAGTACCAATATCGTCTTCCTTTACTATTTACAAGCGGCTTACTACCAATAGGCTTACGCGTGAGAGCCCATGTATTTACAGCCCTAACTCTTCGTTTTTTGTGGGCCTGTTTAAAGGATTGGGGGGAGGATTCGGTAGGTGTATTGGTAGAGGATAACGCGTTGGATTCTTTATCAGTATTCTCGTCTTCAAAAAGCTCGCTTTCAAGCTCAGATAATTCTAACTGGGCGTTAGAATTACTGTCGGAGTCAATAACAATAGATTGCGAGAGAGAGGGAGGCATGGTACTAGATTATAGGTGGTATTTGGGGGGGGGTGGTTGAATATATTACAGAAAGGAAGCATCTGTAGGCGAGTTTAAAAAATTTGACTCTTGCGTATATATTAGAACGTACAGTGTAAAATTGGTCCTATATTTACACCTTAGTATCCTTCTATATACCATAAAAGCTTCCTACTACACCACGAGAGCTTCAAGTCTCTATATATATTCATAAGGGCTGTCAAAATATTCAATCATTATTACTCCTTATGAATGAATATATCGTTATAAGGCAATGAATAAAAATATCATTGACAACACTGTATATTCCACAGAGCAGCAAGGGATCGATTGTTTATACAACTAGAAGCCTTGAAACTGCAATTTCTCTCGCTAGCAACGAGGTAGTTGAGGTTGTTGAGATGGAAGAGGAGGCCGCAACCAAGTTCTTAAGCATCTCGTTGATCAGAAAGGATCTATCGAGTAATACTATGGCAGTTTCAGAGCTTCTCAATGAGCTTACATTCCTCCCATTAGCCATCACCCAAGCAGCTGCGTACATCAACAGAAACAAAATCTCAATTTCGACGTACCTAGAACTACTAAGAGACACTGAAGACAGCATGGTCGCAGTGCTAAGTAGAGACTTTCAAGACAATTATAGGTACAAGGAGTCTAAGAATCCAGTTGCGGCCACTTGGCTTATATCTTTCGCTCAAATCCGGAATCAGGATCCGTTGGCAGCCGACCTCCTCTCTTTCATGTCATGCATTGAGCCGAAAGCAATTCCTCGGTCGATTCTACCGGACCAAGGCCCAGAGGAAAGCGCAATTCACGCGATTGGAACATTGTCTGGTTATTCTTTTATTACCGAACGGGAAGATGGGAAATCATATGACCTCCACCGACTTGTACACCTCGCTACGAGAAATTGGGTTCGAGAAGAGGGCCTCACGGCTATGTGGACAAAGAAGGTGACACAGCATTTTACGAGCCTGTTACAGCACACGGAGCCTATCAACCCGCCAATCTGGAGGGAAATTTTGCCACACGTCCAGAAGATCCTTGACAGCAATGCGGCAGCGAAACTCGAAGAGAGATATCAACTTTGTAGCAATGCTGGGTGGTGTTTATATGTAGATGGAAGGCCCAGCGACGCCGTCAAACGGCTTTCGGAAGTATGCGAGTGGAACAAGATGATGCTTGCGGAGGGTAGCCCAGATCGACTGGCATCGGAGCACAGGCTTGCTATGGCTTATCAACTAAACGGGCAGGTTAAAGAGGCCGTTGAACTACTTGAACATGTTGTTAAGATAAGAGAGGCTCTATTGGCGGAGAACCACCCAAGCCGACTAGCATCACAGCACGAGCTTGCCGGAGCTTATTAAGCAAATGGGCAGGTTAAAGAGGCCGTTGAACTACTTAAACATGTTGTTAAGATAAGGGAGGCTCTATTAGCGGAGGACCACCTAAATCGACTAGCATCACAGCACGAGCTTGCCGGAGCTTATTAAGCAAATGGGCAGGTTAAAGAGGCCGTTAAACTACTTAAACATATTATTAAGATAAGGGAGGCTCTATTAGCGGAGGACCACCTAGATCAACTAGTATTACAGCATAAGCTTGCCAGAGCTTATTAAGAAAATAGGCAGGTTAAAGCGGCCGTTAAACTACTTAAATATGTTATTAAGATTGGGGAGGCTCTATTAGCGGAGGACCACCCAAATCGACTAGCATTATAGCACGAGCTTACCAGAGCTTATTATTATGGTTTTCTTATTAACCGCAACTCGCTTCCAGATAAGAGCCTCCCATATTAAAATATCGTCTTTGTATATAAATTCTTATACAAATTAAATATAATCATATGCGCATACCTTCTTGACTCTATTTCCTTACCATGAGCCTAAGGCTTCCTCTATACCGTATCTAGCAGATCTGCGTCGCCTTATACTACGGCTGGGCAGTTAAATGGATTGTTACAGCCACTTAAATACATAAAACGACGATATACCGTATCAGAACATCTTTGGATGTATAGGGGACTCCTTACCCACTAAGCCTTGCTAGAATAGGGAGGCCTTAAGTTCTTACTACTTTGCATAAGAATGTACGTGACGATTAACGTTATGGTATTTGGTTAATTTCTAACCGATTTTAATAGGCTCTCCTTGCATTTTTTACTAATTGGCCAACTGCCTTCCTTAATAAAATGGCCTGGTTTCTATATGACGAATTTAATATAATTATAGGCCTCTTAACTATCTGGAAGACACTTTTACGCGTTTGGTGGAGTAGGAAGGTAGTATAAAGAAAAGTGCTTAAGCGGGTAGAGGATCTATGTTCCCTATAGAAGGGACGCCAGATTATATGGGATATTTGCTAGTTAGTATTTATTAACGAATTAGGAGCCAATGAGAGAACTAGGTATAGAAAGTTTGGGTAGAGCCCTATTAATCTACCTACAATTGAGGTCTCTTCAATTCAACACTCTAAGCGGTGGAGTATACTACCAGCCTATACCTATAATGGCTTCCTTGAGGGGACGTTAATATATTAAGGCTCTGTTACTGCTAAAATATTTAACGCTTGGATTGAGGTTGTAGTTCTACTATAGTATATACCTGGTATAATCTTAATTATAGATAATATATTAATTCACAGAAACCAGGTAGGGGAGTTAAATTGGGTAAGTATATATATATAAAAGTTGACAGGAAGTAGGAGCTTTAAACCCTTTATAAGAGAGCTAGCGTTTATATAGAGTATCTGCCACTATATTCTCCAGAGTTTAACCTAATTGAGCTTGCTTTTTATGACCTTAAGACGTGGGTTTAATGCAATATTTACAGTCTTGGTAACTATATAGACTTTAAAAGCTTTTTAAGATTTGGTATACAAAATATAGGCGATTATATGGCTGCGCGATTGTATTTCCAGTATATAGGTTATCTAGTAGTTGACTAGTTAGTTTCTTATATATATAATTAGTGTAAAAGACACTAGAAGAATATAAAGCCTACCCAAATTTAAACTTCCTATAAGCCCTTAGGTCTCGTTAAAGCTTTAATAGGGTATCTCCCTTAAAGCTAAGGTCTTCCTATATGCTATTGCTAATTTCGTTCTTATTCCGCAAGGCCTCTAAGTCGTAATTATTTTTAAGTAGGGTATCAGCAATATAATTAAGCTTAGTAATTAGCTCTACCAAGCTCCAATATAGCTGCGTTTAAAGCCAGTTAAAGTAATTGCAAAGCTCTACGGTAGGATTAAGCCTGGGCGCAATTGGGCTTGTTAAAGGCTCTACTACTTAATTTAAATCGTCCGGCTTTACTAGGGGAGGTTGCTGGGGAGGTTATTAAGGTATAACAGGCTGCTAATATAGGTAAGGAGCGTACTGTATATGCTGTAGGTGTTGATATTAAGCAGGGTGTGGTTAGTAAGGGGTATAGGGGGGGAAGTTTGTTGGATAATTGAGCACGGCCTTTGTCTATTGCGCCCTTATCGCACCGTCCTTTTGGCTTAATAGGATCGCAATTTAAGTAGGAGGCTTATTAGTAGTAGCCTTCCCCTTAAGGATCTCGTTCCCCTATAATATTATTATAGTTCTATTAATTGGGTGGTGATCTGCTGGGTAATTTGGGTTGCTATTAACCTAGTAAGTACGCCCACTATTTTAGCATGCGTCGGTTCTGTATTCCTATTGAAATGTAATTAGTGGGCCTCCGTTCTTAGCTATAACTTTATTTAGCATAGTGCTGGGTAGATTTAGGCGTTAAATAGCAGTAGTACTGCCACTAGAGGCCTTCCCTTTCTTACTTTGGCCAGTTATAGCCTCTATAAGTGTTTCTAGTTAAGTGCTAAGAGCCTGCGTTGTATGGCCTTTTAGTGAATTTAACGAATCTGACATCGCAGGGAGCTCTAAAAGTGTTGCGGTAGCCTCTACTTTTAAGCCCTTTCTTTTGTCACTGTGCTAGGCGTCTAAAACAGAATCCATAGCTTGGATATCTTTATGGCTATATAGATCTATAATAACTTTATCTTTTTTGGTACCCCAATTGTAGGAAGCTGCAGCTTAAATTAAGGCAATAGGCTTAAATCGCCCTAGGTATTTTGCTTAAACTTCATTAATCTAGGCAATTAATTAAAAGTATACAAAACCTCTATATATATGCACTCTTTTGGTAGTATTCGCAAGCGGTATTGCTCCTACTACTACACGCTAAGTAAGAGTATATTGAATGATCTTTGAATCTACCTCTGGCTCTGGTTCCTGTATTGCATCTAATTCGGATATAGCCTTAGATAATACTAAGGGAGACTCCTCTCTTGTAGTAGCTTTGGTAGCTTGACGTTCTGCTAGTATTATACGCAGCAATTTATGTACTGGTCAAGAAGGTGGCTTTTTATAAGGCTTTAGCTTCTTTAATGTCTTCTTCCTAGCCTATTTAGAAGATTGCTAAGAGGATACTTCCTTATTCTCTACTACCTTTCTTAACCAACGTCGCCGCTATAGTGAAGTTTATGTTGCCAATTGAGTTACCTTGTAATTATCAAGAGGATAGTCTAGAGGCAGTATACCAGCTGGAATAAAGCCCTCCTTACTAGGGGGGATAGTAGTAAAAGAGCTATAGTTCTTATTCTTATTAATCCCAATATTGTTCTTGTCCAAGAAATCAACCTTATCATCACTTACTTTAATGGCAACAGGAGAAGCTTCCGTGTTATTAGTTTTGCCTTTTTTAGGTGTAACCTTAGTGCGCGGAGTATTTTTAGTAAGAGAACTAGAGCTAGGGTGACCTTATGGAGCGCGTTGGGGTATTAAGACCTGCGACATAGCTCGTTTGTGACGGCTTGATGGGGGTGCTATATTAACTAAAACACCTGCTGAGACTTGGTGATAGAAAAGCCAGTAAGAAATAGAGCTTTATATATTTTTAAGTAAAAAAAAGTACTGCGCATATGATTATATTTGATTTGTATGAGAATTTGTATACAAAGACGATATTTTAATATGGGAGGCTCTTATCTGGAAGCGAGTTGCGGTCGATAAGAAAACTATAATAAGAAAATGGGCAGGTTAAAGCGGCCGTTGAACTACTTGAATATGTTGTTAAGATTGGGGAGGCTGTTCTGCCCTATACTGGTTCGAGCCTCGTTCTGGAAAATTCCTGCGTTATACCGGAACAAATTGTCTTCAAAAAGGAACGATTCGTGTATTGGTTTTATCGTCTTAATTCCAGAACAATTGCTTTATTCCGGAAAAGATCTTTAAAAGATCAGGCCAATTATAAGGTGGTATAGCAGCACAAGACTTATCATGAATCGTGAAGCTCTTTAAAATATATTATACTAATGACTTCGGTTTTCTTCCCCTCTTAATCTAATTGGTAAATCGTTATCGCATAACGTCCAGAATAGCCTTAAATTACCCTAACTATGCGTACACAACGTCGCTAAAACGGCTAGTTAATAAGCCTAAGTTTGGTAGTTGGTTTATATTTTATAACTAGGTGTAAGGCATTTTATAGAGCTCTTATGGAGCCCCCTAAGGTGTTGATTTTCTTATTGCGATTACCCAATTAGGACTAGCGCAGGGGCTCTAAAAGTTGAACTTTGTAAGCTTTATTATCTGTTAAATTTTCTTATTAGTCCTTCCTTATTTACCGCCTCTATATACGACTTAATTAGATCCTTAACAAGATGTATATCTTATCTATAAGTTCTAAATATATATTGATTTAATTGCCAGCTTAAATCTAACACTAGCAATAGTAATATTAACCTCCGTAACTACCTCCGCGACTACCTCCGCACCTAATATAATTGCCTCTCCTTCTACCGCAGACGACTCCTATAACGTCTCTTACGCTATTCCTGCCTTCTTAGTTATAGTAAAGCCTGCCTTTACTAAGTATTTAGAAGAAACTAGAGTTAACTTAATAAAGCGCGTCACCTAGTTTGAATATAATGATCTTGTTTCCTGGCTTGTAGATTTAAATCGTATAGCCTACTTATAGGAAGAACGCAACGCCAAATCAAAGGCCAAGCAACGGTGGTATATAAGAGAGGATGTTTACCCAGAGCTGCGAGGTCTTTGGAGGCGCCCGATAGGGCCCAATAAGCGGGCCTTGAAGGTGGTTCCTAAGCCAGATATTTACGATATAATTATAAGGAAGCATAGCGATGTTAAACACTTAGGACAGAAGAAGACTTACCGTATAATTGCGACTGAGTATTACGGTATAAGATCTATCGAAGTTAAATAGCTGCTTAAGCACTATCGAATCTATAAGGAGTAAGTGTTACTTTTAGAAAAAATCTTAGTCATATGCGCATGCTAATATTCTTGCAGAAAGGCTTCCTCTACTATAAGGCCTCTACTTAATATAATTATCTCTTTAGCTTTCTTTAATTGCATTTAAGGCGATCTAATTAATATGCGCTCTAAGCCTAATAGCGAATATAAATGGATCCTACAGATACGCAATCACTTTAGTAAATACTACGCCCTCTACCCTCTTAAGCAGAAGACTGCTGAGGAAGTCGCTACTGCCGTGTTATAATGGATATATCACTACAGTATTTACCCGCGTATTTGGCAGAGTAATAACGGTATAGAGTTTAAAGGCGCCCTTCTTATATTACTTTGTCGCTATGGAGTGAAAGTTATTAACAGCCGCCCGCGCTACCCTTAATTGCAAGGCCTGGTAGAGCAGGCCAATGGCTTTATAAAGAAGAAGCTTTATATAGTAAAGCGACTCTTAGGAACTTTATAATAGGCGATAGCTTATCTAATTATCGCGGCCTTAATTAATCGCACGTACCACGAATTAATTGGCTGCACGCCTTTTTGCTGTCTATATAGGAGAGATCCTTGGGCTTCTACTTTAGTAGCGCCTGCCCTAAAGGCCACGGCAGAGCCTCTGCCTAATACTAAAGTCTCTAAAGTTGAGGATGAGGATCTAAATAGCAATAAGGAAGTTTTAGGCCCTCTACTAGAAGAGAATGGTAATGGGCAAGAGGCTGCCAAATAGGAGCGTAATAAGGAGGACAATCGCTCTATTGCTTTAAGCGCCCTTACTACTTCTAATAAGGATCGCGATAATATTTCTAATATGGAAGATAATAGTAATTGGCTTTTAACCTCGGGTAAATCTTCTAATAAGGAAGATAAGAAAGAGAACTATAATTTACCTAAATCGTCTTTGTATTTAATGTTAGGGAGAACCTATAACCTAATTAACTCTTAGAGAAAGAACTTTTGGAGCTCTTGCTGCACCCGGCCCAAAAAGACCAAACCAACCAAAAGAACCCTGAAAAACACCCTAATAATCCCCTAAGATGCATGCATCACAGGGGAGGCACAGGTGGAATAACGGTGGTACGCAGTCGCGCGCGACCGCCAGACCCATACCCAACAATGGCCCCCCACAACAACAACAAGGACGGGCGAATACCACACCAGAAAGCGGAAATACCCCAATTAAGAAGGCATCTAACAAAATATAAAGCCTTTTAGACGCGTCTAGTATCCGGAACTGTGGGGGAGCATCTATTAGCCATTATAAACTAATACAGCTAGCAGAATGGCTCTAGTCCAGCAAACCTTAGGCGCCCCTCTAGTAAACCCTTAATTAAATCCTCTAACGGCTAAACAAAATTAAAGATAAATAAAACCCCCCCCTACAGGCAAACCGCACCTAGGCCGCCGTAGCTGCGCTCCTATAGCACAGGGAACCTACCCCCCTAAAGACAATAACCGGGCATATAATTACAATACGACCAAATACAGAAAAGGTAGAGGAACTTAGGGGACAATTAGAAACAGAAGTTCTTACAAAGATTTACAAGGAGGTCCACAACGCCATCACAGTCTAATACCTTAGGAGTGGAGACATTAGAGTCACCCTAAAGGACTAACAGGCAAAGGAACGGGCCGTAAGGGCAGGGGACAGGCTAAGAGAGTGTATTGGCATAAAAGTGCTTTATAAAGATTACCTAGTTGAAGTCCTGTCGGTTCCCATAAGCCTTAGGGTAGAAAGGGGACGCTAGGCGGACAATATAGCAACTATATAGGAGATAGTAAAACAAACGGAACGCCTTATACTAGGACTTGTAATTACCCAAATCCAATAGCTTTGACAGGAAAATATAAACCAAGCATATAATAAGAATAATAAGAGGACATAAGGGGCGCTAGAGACTCGCTAGGGAAATAATAAACGAATACATAGCTCCCTTATCGTCAGCGTACATATACCAGGAATGCAAAAACTCCTTATCCAAAAAGGAATAATTATAAATGGCCTTATATACAACATAAGGCTCTATAACCACAGACTACGCCTGGAACGATATTATTGCTGTATATAATAGGGACACACCCAATCCACATACGCAGCATAGGTGTGCTGCGGCCACTGTACAGGCCCCTATAATATAAGACAATATACAAATCAAGACTAAACAAAATGCGCGAACTGTCACCAAAGCACACATAAGGCGTGGGAGAGAGAAGGCTGCATTAAATACAGGAGATAGAAGAAAAGGGCTTAACAGCTACAAAAACAACTACATGCTAGGTTATATAAATAGAAACAACAGGCGATAAGCTAGGGGAACACAGGTATCTTCCTAGCGTTTTCTACCTTTAACACTAGGGGGCTAAGCCAGCCATCCCAAGCCTTAACGGGCCAAAAGCAACGCCATATAACATCACTAGACCGAACAGGGACATAAGGGACACATAGGACACAAAGGAGAGAACGCCCAGTAGGAAGACCCCTATAGACGGCTACAGCAAGTTTAAGGCCGGGATAATTAAGAATTAGATTTAACGCGGTAAACACAACATATATAGCTAGCTTATAAGGGGCACATAGCCAACTAGCGAGAACGGGGGAAGAACCAGAGGCAATAATAAACTTAGATTTAGAAAGGCTAGTAGGAACACAAGACATAGGAATAGAAAGCTCCATATAAAATAAGTAGTGGCCAGGGAGTAAATATAGGAGATAGAAGTTCTAAACATTTCAGAGAAAGTGGAAACGGAAGAAGTAAGGAGCGAAGGAGAGGCAAAGGACCCCCACTAGGGGTCCACCACTTGACCATTATATAGTATAACTGCGGTAATACAAACCACCGTCTAGTAAGGCCCCTACTAGACAGTCTAGACCCAGAGAAACACTATATTCTTGCTATATAAGAGCCGTATTATAATACCTACACATAATTAATATACTGCCCCTAAGGATTCTAGCTCCTATATAAACCAAAAGCAGCTATATGCGTATGCTTTATAATCAGCAAAAATATCAGCCTTGCCTTATGGTTATAGCAGGCAGTTAACCCAGATATTACAGTTATAACCATTCAGATATATAGGGGACTAGTACAAATTATTAATGTCTATAACCCTAGGGTCGAAGGGGTAGCATAGATAGAGAATATTATATCTATAATAAGCTTGCTAGAAACTAAACACGCGGAGTCTATTTTACTAGAAGATATAAACCTCCACCACCTATAGTAGGGGGGCATCCATATTGCTGCCAATTAACAGGTAGAGTGCCTACTAAGAGCTATAGACAACGGGGGCCTTAAGCTAGCTACCCCCCCAGGTGTAATTATATGGCAATAGGGCACCGCCAAAAGTACAATTAACCTTATAATTATAGACGAAAACCTATACTAGAGACTTAAAAGGTGCTCCCCTAAAGAAGAATAGGCACTCACCTTAGACTATATCCCTATCCAGATATAACTAGATCTGGACATTAAGGCGTAACCAAATGGCAAAAGATACGTAATAAGGAAGCTTAATATAGATAGCTTCCTTAATACAATTAAACAACAACTCTAAGACTTAGAAGAAATCCACCTAATACCAAACAAGCAAGGCTTATTGGCTACCCCCAAGGAAATTAATTAAAGACTAGAAAGGATCCAGGTAGCAATTAAAAGTAGGCTAAAAGAGTACTGCCCAGTTTCAAAACTAGGCCCCTATACGCGACATACATAGTCCGCATAGTACGCGGCCCTTATAGCCGGCTAATAACGAGCAAGGAGGAAATATATAAGCAGCCACAATTCTAAGGACAAGAGACAATATAAAGACACAAGAAACCAGCTAAAGAATACCCTAAAAAAAGAAGCAAGGAATAACTAAAGACGGTTTATAAATAAACACACTACTAACCTAAGTCTCCCCTATAACAAGGGCCTTTAGACCATAGCAAAATAGGTAAAGAAAAAGGCGGGACGCCTAGTAGAAGATCCACACCTACTACCCCTATAAAGAGCAGGCAAACCATAGGCTATAAGCAATAATAATAAGAAGGCAAAGATCCTTATAGAAAGATTTTTCCCTTAACCAGCTCTAGTAGACCTTAGCGACATTACTAATAAAACACCAGTGACTCGCCTGAGGGTTAACAGCGACATAACAACTAAAGAAATGGTTAGAACTATCAGCCGCCTCTTAAATAACACAGTACTAGGACTAGATAGGATCCTAAACAAAGCCCTAAAGACCTATGGACTACTTATAGCACCTTAGCTTGCAGACGTAGCCAGAGCATACTTTGCAATAGGCTACTACCCGTGACTTAGAAGATCTATAACGACGGTTATCTTATAAAAAGAAGGCAAAGCAGACTACTTAATCCCAGGAAGCTACCGCCCTATTACCTTAGAAAACACCCTAAGCAAGATCTTAGAAAAGGTTATAGCGGACTACATAGCAGATACGGCAGAGGAACACGCCCTACTACCATAAAGCCAAATAGGGGCAAGAAAGAATCGCTTAACGCTATTAGCACTTACACTACTCACTACTACCATTAAAACTGCATAGGCTATGCAAAAGGACTTTATAGTATTAATATTTAGCCTAGATATTAGCGGCGCCTACAACAATATACCCTATAAGCGTCTTCTATACATCCTTAGGGCAAAGGGCTTCCCAGAATAGATTATTTAATTTATTTAAGGATTTATAGGCCAAAAAGAAACATCACTAGTCTTTAGCAGATACCAGAGCCCCCCTATTACAGTTATAATAGGAATACCACAAAGATTACCTCTATCGCCTATACTCTTCCTCTTCTTTATAAGCAACCTGCTTAACACCTTTAAGAAAGGGGCGACCCAGGGGATAGGCTTTATTAATAACACAAACCTAATTACATATAGGCCAATAGCCGCAGAGAACTATAGGACACTAGAGAAAGCCTATAACACCTATATAGAATAGGCAAGACGATATAGAGTCTAATTCTTACTAGAGAAATACCAGCTAATCCATTTTATAAGAAAACGTAACCAATCTGCAGATTTTTAGCATATAATCCATATCTAAGGCTTTAGGGGTCAACCGGTTTAAGGCCTAAGGGTATTAGGAGTATAGGTAGATAGCAAGCTCTAGTAGAGCATATATACAGCGCAAGCGGCCCATAAGGGCCAAGTATAGTATATCACCATATCTAGGATCGTTAATTCTACATAGGGTCCATACTTCTAGAGGTCACGCCTACTATATACAGCAGTTGTCCGGCCAACCATAACGTATAGATCTAGCATTTAGGCCACTAGAGAAACCAAAAAAGGCCCCCCTAAATCACTCCTTAAACCACTCCAAAAGGTCCAAACAGCCTGCCTTAGGAGTATAACAGGCGGGTATAAGCAAACAGCCACAGCACTACTTAAGAAGGAAGCCAATATTCCCCCCCTATAACTATATATTAAAGCCGATGCAATATAAAGGGTGCAAAAGGAACGCAACTCTAATATTATAAAGTATATTAAGACACGCCTAAACAAACTATAGAGGGACCCTAGGGTGCCCTATAGGAGAAGGAACCAACAACCCCAAAGTAGGGAAGATATATTAGGAAAACAGGTGAAGAAAGCAGAAGAAGAATAGTGCGGCGCTAGGGCCCAGGCCTATATAGAGGAGGAAGGGAGACGCGCAAGAGGCCAGCAAAGACAATAGTAAGGGAGAGAAAGGAGCTAAAGTAGAGCACAAAAGAGTACTAGAAAACCATCTACCGCAATACAATACTAGTTGGACCGACGCTGGAGAGACAAATGGGAGTCAAAGGTACAGAGGTAGGCTTAGGCAAGGGAAACCCAAGCCATAGTATAGGCAATACTATGGGAGGTAAATACCTAAGGGCTCCAAGAGGGCCTAACAAAGGCAGAAAATACAATAGCAACACTCTTAAGGATAGGAATAATAGGACTAAAAGATTAGCTTCACTAGGTAGGTATCCTAGTGGGTAGCCTAAGGTGCGAATATAGCTGGCTAAGACAGACACCAAAACACGTAATACTATTATGCCCCTTACGCACCAGCCAAGAAGCAATACTCTTAGCAGCTAGCACAGAAAACTATAATACACTGCTCTTAACATAGAAAGGCCTTAAGGCGGCTACCTAGTGGCTTATTAGCTAAAATATGCTAGACCAGTTCCGGGTTACAAAGGAAATAGCAATAGAAGGCAAAGGGGCGAGTAATAGGCGCCCCCTAATAACTCTACAGGAGTAGAGTACAGTGTGTAATACTAGCGCGTCCGTAGGTTTGTTACGGCAGCAGTAGTTCCTAAAGAGGTTAAAAAGTAAGGTAGTAGAGCACCACTAGTGACTTACAGGCGACTTGTAAGCGAGCCCCAAAAGGCGGGGAGACGGATCACGGGGTTTTCTCAAATAGAGTTTTCTCCCCACATATATATAAGGAGTAGTCCGCGTAGGCCCAACAGGGATCCAAATCAGACGTTAAGCAATAAATAATAATAATATAATTTACCTAATAGATTATAAAGGCAAGAGACTTCTCTAAATTATACTCTATCTAATAACAATCGCCTCTCTTCTAATTATTTACCAATCTTAATTCGAACTCGTTAAATTCAATTATTAGGATTAAGTAGATTTAGGCAGCCTCTATCTTTACTAAAAGGCTTTCTTACACCAAGCCAAGAGGCTAGTATGCGGGAGGCAATTAAGATAATGGATAGAGAGGCTAAAGCCTTGGCGGTAGTAAAATCTAAACCTACCGCAGATCTATATCATATAGCTAAGAGAGCTCTGCAATCTATCTAGTAGCAAGAGCAATTATATCTAGACAACTGGATTAAAGATCTAAATAATCTTTACTATACCCCCAGAGGCTACTTTATGGATAATCTTGCTGTTTAAATTAAAGCTCTACAATTACAGCTCTATTGCGAAGCTAGTAGAGCTGGCGTTCCACTAGTAGATCTTTAAGAGTATTATAATATAGTCACACCTGCTTTTAGGTATAAGTTAAGTTGGGCAATTAAGAACTTAAATAACCCTATTTACGCCATTCCACCGTAGCCAGAGCTTAAGCGGTAGGTGTTAAAGAAGCTTAAAGAGCGCCAAAAGGAACTATGGCTGTAGAGGCGTTTAGCAGAGCCAGACTCTATTCACAATATATCGGATATTTATAAGAGAGTTTGACAGCGATTAGCTCACTCTCGCAACCAGATAAAAAAGAAGTACAGTACGCAGCACTCTATCACTATATTTAGTGTAGGCGACTTAGTCCTTTTTCCAATTCCTAAAAAGCTTTAAAAGGCTATTAAGATCTCTTGTATACCTGGCTGTATCTACAAGATCCGAAATCGAGGCTACTATAAGATTTGTACTTAATACGGAATTGTAAAAGAGCCCTTTCTTAGTAACGAGCTTATTAAACCAGGAGAGACTTATAATGCTTAAATTCCTATAAGCGTTAGTAAGATTGTACCACTTTTAAAAGTAGTAAAAGCTTACCTAACTACTGTATAGCCTACTAGCTGTACATGTAAACAAGGATGCAGTAATTACTAATATAGTTATTAAAAAGGGAATACAGAGTGTTCTATATACTGCTATAGAGGGAAACACTGTATAAATCAATTAATAGAGGACTCTGTAGAGCCTCCTATAAGAGGCTATAGAAGGCTTGCTAGTACTTAGCTTAGCCCTTAATTAAAGCGAGCCTAACGGGAGACCTTATTGCAAAGCCCTATACTACCTTAATTAATAATAGCAAATATAGAAGGCAATCAATTAAGCCCACCTTAAAGGCTACGCAAGGCGAAGGAAAGGAAAACCATAGAATAAGCAAGGTTAGCGCAGCAAGGGGAAATCTAAATTGCGATTACGCTAAACCTAATTAGGTAATTAGTCTACAGCTAGTAGAACCTCGGAGGGCCCGGTTTTAAAGAGATCTTAGTAAGATTGGAGCTTTGCAAGATTTTTAATTTTGGTATTAGGGAACGCAATTAATTACCCCTAACCCAATTAGCTTCTACCACTTATAGGCTCTATCTATAACGCAAAAAAGCCTTTAAATATACTTATTAATTACAGTGTAATTTAGTTTAGATGGAATTTAATAGTGTTATAGTGGTTAAGGGGGGCGGTTAAATTTAATCTCTAAAGCCTTACAAAATCTTAGTAGAAAATTAAAATCTTCTACTTTTATACTAAATATCGCAATTATACTTTACTAGATGTTTAATTATAATATGCAAGATATATTACTACTTATTTTATACCTAAAATTAACTAAATTATATATTTACTATTATTTGCAACTATCTGCTATACTATATTTTTTAAATCTGCTCGTAGAAACGGCCAAAAAGCTCCACTAAAAGGCTTTGTATAGCTTTAAAAGTTTAATATAGTATTAAATCTTTTCTAGAATAAAGCAATTATTCTAGAATCAAGACGATAAAACCAATACACAATTTGTTCCTCTTTGAAGACGATCTGTTTTGGTATAAAGTAGAAATAATCCGGAACGAGCTATGTGCCGGCATAGGGCAGAACAGAGGCTCTATTAGCGGAGGACTACCCAAATCGACTAGCATTACAGTACGAGCTTGCTAGAGCTTATTAAGCAAATAGTTAGGTTAAAGAGGCCGTTAAACTAATTAAACATGTTATTAAGATTTAGGAGGGTCTATTAGCGGAGGACCACCTAGATTAACTAGCATTATAGTATAAGCTTACCAGAGCTTATTAAGCAAATAGACAGATTAAAGAGGCCGTTAAACTAATTGAACATATTGTTGGGATTTAGGAGGCTCTATTAATAGAGGACTACCCAAGTCGACTAGTATCACAGCACCGGCTTGCCATAGCTTATCAAGCAAATGGGCATGTTAAAGAGGCTATAGAGATACTTGAACGCGTCGTTGAAATTAAGAAGGTGCTTGCAAAGGATCATCTAAGTCGATTAGACTCACAACATAAGCTTGCCAGAGCTTATCAAGTAAATGGGCAGGTTAAAGAGGCCGTTAAGCTAATTGAACATGTTGTTGGGATTCGGGAGGCTCTATTAACGAAGGACCACCCAAGTCGACTAGCATCACAGCACCGGCTTGCTATGGCTTATCAAGCAAATGGGCAGGTTAAAGAGGCTATAGAGATACTTGAACGCATCGTCGGAATTGAGAAGGTGCTTGCAAAGGATCATCCAAGTCGATTAGAATTACAACACGAGCTTGCCAGAGCTTATCAAGCAAATGGACAAGTCAAAGAGGCTATAGAGATACTTGAACGCGTCGTTGAAATCAGGAATGTGCTTGCAGAGGATTATCCAAGTCGATTAGAATCACAACGCTCACTTGCTATAGCTTACGAAGCAAATGGGCAAGCTAAGGAGGCTACAGAGATACTTGAACGCGTCGTCGAAATTCAGAAGGTGCTTGCAGAGGATCATCCAAGTCGGTTAGCATCACAACGCTCGCTTGCTATAGCTTACGAAGCAAACGGGCAAGCTAAGGAGGCTATAGAGATACTCGAACGCGTCGTTGAAATTCAGAAGGTGCTTGCAGAGGATCATCCAAGTCGGTTAGCATCACAACACGCGCTTCGAAGGCTCATACAGTGATTGATAAGTTATTCCCCCCTGTCGATGCTATTTCTTCTGTATTTAATATGCTCAACTCATGCAATTTCCATAATATAGAGGGCTCGAGGAAACACCCCTGCATAACGGTCTCAGATGCCAATCCGCTTCTACTATTTTGTGAGATTTATGTGCTGGCTGCTATTTTAATCCACAAGGAAGTCACATGGAGCTGTTGAAGAGGATTTGAGAAAGCCAGAGGTCTGACCATCAAACCCGCTTAAACGACTACTCTAGAAATAGAAACTTTGTCGCGGCCCAAGAGTTCCTACATGCTGCCGAAAGGTTCATCTTTTGCGGGGGTTATTTCCGTAGACCGCTATCACAGCCGGGACGCTAATTCCGTAAATGGTTGGACATCATAGAGCTCGTAGAGATATTGATGAGGGTTCCAGAAAATCCAGGGGAATATTAAAATATCCCTTGATTCGTCTGCATTAATCCAATATACACACCTCTTACTTCAATTATAAAGATATGTGATAGAGTTCATCTGACCGAAGGCTGGACTTTTCTTTTAGCTCTTGTAACCTCCGTAGTCGGACATTTTATTCTGTTCCCGGTTACTGCTTCATGGATGGGCAAGATGACGCTTTGATCTGAGCAGAGGCTTAGCACGCTTGAGCATTCTCTAAGCGCGAACGACTTTTCAGCCGTGGTTGCTGCCCTGAGCCCAACAACTCCTTTGAGAGCGGACTGATTTTCTAGGATAGTAGCGTCGTTTTCATATATGACAACCATCTCATCAATATTTCAACTTTTTTGTGGACTGCCGTTGGCAGTTTCTAGATCATTCGTGTTACCAAATAAGAAAGGTTAAGCAACTTCGAGGATGCAAATCTTACTGAAGCAGCCTAGAAGTAATTTTCTGTGTCAACTCTCAATAGAAATTCTTGAGAATATCAACACACAAAGTGTCGAACTGGATCGGATTTCCTTACCACCATCTTAATACTGGCTTCAAGCCTAGAACCCTATGTCTCAATACCCCGCTCCTTACCTCGTATGTCTCCTCGTATGTCTCCTCGTATGTCTCATCGAATGTCTCATCGAATGACTATACCTGTTTCTATTACAGAATAACGACGTAGTCGTCATTCTATTTGCAACCTATTTGTCACCTATCTGGTATATATATAGAGGCTCTAGAGCCCTCTTTAATAGACAGAGTTCTCATACCTAATTGTCCGTTCGACACAAAGGTACTAAGTAAACGCCGTCCATGATGTTAAATACACAAAATATTTTGAATATCCTAATACAATTAACGTAAATATTTTATACGCGAGTTCATTTTCATAACAACAATGGCTTGAACCAGCTTTAAAATATCTCTTAAAATTATCGAGGAAGGTATCAGCGATGAGGCCGTAAAACTCTTAGCTGCAGTGACTCTAGCCGGCGATGCAAAACCCCCACCTGCTCGCCTTCCCCTTTTCTTATCGGGAGAGCTACTGTAGCCCCGCAATCACCACAAACCACCACCATGGGAGTCGCACCACGCGGCGGGGCCCGACCTGAACAAAGATATGCCAATGGATTAGCACTGAAACCCCATTCCTAACCATTATCTCCATCCTATATTTCTATAACCCGACGACCATGCAGCTGTGCCCTAAGGAGGTAAACGGTTTTCAGGTACTCGGAGTGCCCCGCTAACGAGCCACAGCTGGACAAGCTCGTCATCTCGCAGCTCGGGCTGCTGGCCCAACGACGGCTGGCGAGAGGTGTCAAGCTGAACCACGCCGAGGCAACTGTAAGATCCTCCCTCTACACCTCCTATAGTTGGCCTCGCCATGCTAACCAGCTCTCTCCTAGGCCCTAATCGCGAATAACCTCCAAGAAGTACCCCTCCTCCTTCCTTGCCCCGTCCCAGAACGAATTGCAAAGGCGTAATGCTGAATACGCAACACAGCTCGTCCGCGATGGCAACCACACAGTCGCGGACCTCATGTCGATCGGCAAAACGATGCTGGGTCGCCGCCACGTGCAGCCGTCCGTCGTGTCCTCCCTCTCGGAGCTCATGATCGAGGGTACCTTCCCGACCGGCACCTATCTCGTCACCGTGCACCACCCGATTAGCAGCGATGACGGGGATCTCGAGAAAGCGCTGTACGGGTCCTTCCTGCCCGTGCCGTCCAACGACAAGTTCCCGCTGCCAGAAGCAAGCGTGTATGAGAGCTCGAAGCAGCCCGGGGCAGTGGTCACTGTGAAGGGGGAGAGCGGGAGGATCAAGCTGAATGAGGGGCGCAAGAGGATTAAGTTGAAGGTTGTGAGTAAGGGGGACAGGCCGATACAGGTGCGTTGACCCATCCTCTCACCCAAGAGACTCTCTGGCGGCACTCCCACGTAACCCCCTCAGCCCTCCTCTCTCTCTCTCTCTGCAAAGAACCTGGAGCACAAGCGGCAGGACAAATTTAACACATCCGCAGGTCGGCTCGCACTACCACTTCATCGAAACCAACCCGCAGCTCCTCTTCGACCGCACCCGCGCGCACGGCTACCGCCTCGACATCCCCGCCGGCACCAGCGTGCGCTTCGAGCCCGGCGACACCAAGACCGTCACCCTCGTCCAGATCGCCGGCAACCAGCACATCCGCGGCGGCAACGCGCTGGCCACCGGCGCCATCGGGGACGTCTCCGTCGCCGCCTCCATCGTCGAGAAGCTGCAGGCCGGCGGCTTCCTGCACGAGCCCGAGCCCCTCGGCGACGCGGCGCATATTGACATCTGCACTATGGAGCGCAGCGCCTATATCGGCATGTTTGGCCCGACGACGGGGGATTTGGTGCGGTTGGGCGCGACGGCGTTGTGGGTGAAGGTTGAGAGGGATTATACGCGGTATGGGGACGAGTGCTCGTTTGGTGGGGGGAAGACGCTGCGGGAGGGGATGGGGCAGGCGGGCGGGAGGTCGGATACGGAGACGTTGGATACGGTTATCACGAATGCGTTGGTGGTGGATTGGAGCGGGATCTACAAGGCGGATATTGGGATTAAGAATGGCATTATTGTGGGCATAGGCAAGGCGGGCAACCCGGACGTTATGGAGGGTGTGGATCCGAAGCTGGTGGTGGGGTCTTGCACTGATGTGATTGCGGGGGAGAAGAGCATTGTGACGGCCGGTGGGTTCGATACGCATATTCATTTTATCTGTCCACAGCAGGCTTATGAGGCAATCGCATCTGGGATCACGACAATGCTTGGAGGTGGGACGGGGCCCAGGTATGTCTTCCCAAAGCTCAATTTTCTAAACGATGGGATGAGATAGTAATACGTGATATAGTACTGGAACCAACGCCACAACCTGCACGCCCGGTGCAACCCACATCCGCCAGATGCTGCAAGCTGTCGACGCGCTCCCGCTCAACTTCGGCCTCACGGGCAAAGGTAATGACAGCGAGCCAGGCCCGCTCCGCGAGCAAGCTGAAGCCGGCGTGTGCGGTCTCAAGCTCCACGAAGATTGGGGCACTACCCCAGCTGCCATCGATGCGTGCTTGAGCGTCTGCGACGAGCACGACATCCAGACGTTAATCCACACCGACACGCTTAACGAGTCTGGTTTCGTCGAGCAGACGATAAAGGCATTTAAGGGTCGCGCGATTCATACGTACCATACTGAGGGTGCGGGCGGTGGACACGCGCCTGATATCATTAGCGTGGTGGAGCACGAGAATGTCTTACCCTCTAGCACGAATCCTACCCGTCCGTATACGAGGAATACGCTGGACGAGCACCTCGACATGCTGATGGTGTGCCATCACCTTTCGAGGAATATCCCTGAGGATGTTGCCTTCGCGGAGAGCCGCATTCGTGCTGAAACAATTGCTGCGGAGGATGTGCTACATGATCTTGGCGCTATTAGCATGATGTCTTCCGACTCACAAGCAATGGGTAGATGTGGTGAGGTTATTCTGAGGACATGGAACACTGCGCACAAGAATAAGGTCCAGCGGGGTACTTTGAAGGAAGATGAGGGTTCTGATGCGGATAATTTCAGAGTGAAGAGGTATATCAGCAAGTATACGGTCAATCCGGCAATTGCACAGGGTATGGGGCATATTATTGGTAGTGTGGAAGTAGGCAAACTGGCCGACTTGGTTGTGTGGGACCCAGCGAGCTTTGGGGTCAAGCCGAAGCTGGTGGTGAAGAGCGGCATGATTTCTTACGCACAGATGGTGAGTTCTGCCGACTAAGAAATGAGGTGCTGGCAGCTGACTGGCGTTAGGGTGATCCAAACGCGTCAATCCCAACGGTTGAGCCGGTAGTTATGAGGCCGATGTTCGCGGTATGTTCGCGTCCCTTCTCACTAAATCTCTGATGGGGTTTACTAATAGCTGGGTGTAGCCTTTTGTGCCGCCGACAAGCATCACTTTCGTATCGAAGGCCTCGATTGAGTCTGGAGTCGTCGGATCTTACAATCTCCGCAAGCGTGTCGAGGCTGTCAAGAACTGCAGGAGTATTGGAAAGAAAGATATGAAGTACAATGATAGCATGCCCAAGATGAAGGTTGATCCTGAGAGATATGTAAGTGATCTGCAAGGATCTGCTAGCATGCTTCTGGTAAAGAAACAGTCGCTAATTTGAAATTGTCTAGACCGTTGAAGCGGATGGAATGGTATGTAAGGCGGAGCCGGCGACAGAGCTGCCACTCACGCAGGCGTACTTCGTCTATTGAGAGGATTGAGTTTAGTGATTTAGGGAATTCGATTAGGAAAAAGGATTTGATGTTCTGGTGTGGCGATACTGATCCAAGGATATCTTAGATATGAAATTGAATCTACGATGCGTGATACTCCCGTAGTAGTCGAGTTGGTTATCAGTGGATCGGTTGTCTCGAACTGGAGAGGGCCTAAGCTCTCAGACGACTCAAAGAGTCTTGATTAAACTTGCATACGCCGTTTCTGAGCCTTGGTTAGATTTCAGAATCTGATGAGCCCCTGAGACTGATGTGATGACAGAGCGCGCGTGGTACGATGTGGAAGGAAATCACGGCGGCAATATTGTCATTGAATTATAGTTTGAAGGGTAGGCAGTGAAATATTTAATTTCTCATTATCACAGACCAAACTCACTTTTGTTCCTTTGGAGCGAGTTCGCAGGCGTCTCGCTGGAATTTGCATAGAGGGACAGCGCTTCCGTTGTGTGAGTATACAAGTCGTGAAGCTTTCATCACTGTGCATTCAGCCGCAGTGACAGGTACGCGCGCGGCCTCCGCACGATCGGCCATGCAGTTCATGCAAGATATTTCTCGATGATTATTATGGTGTTGATAAGGAGTCGTGATAGATGTCGTCATTTTGCATGACACCCTGGCCTGAGAAGTATTCTACGCGCGCGGTCTCGAAAGTGAGAATGGGCCTGTTGATCTTTGTCGTGCATCAAGCTGATGTCGAAATACGCGAGGTGTGATGGCAGGTCGCGCATCCCGACGGCATCATATGGCACTTTCGAGGGATTGTGATACATGATGGAATTGTTTGCTAGAGTTAGTCAAGTCTCACTTGGCATGCTGCAGGTACCCTTTCGCATAATCTCAGCTCGTTGGCTCTGTGCGAGGAAGACCGAACGAAGGCCATGCTCAGCCTCTACTAGTCGTTCCAGTGAAGGATGGTGAGGACCACAAAATATAGGAGCTTGAGTAACGTAATAAAGGGGCCTTATATGATCCTCCTGGGGCTCTTCGGTGGATTAAAGCGGAGCTGAAGTGAGACTTTCGCACTACACCGAAAAACCATCAGACGTGAAAGGGAGAGGCAAGGCTGTGCAAATAGGGGATTGGCTGGAGATGGGAACATGGTGGTAAGCTGTTACAGGCCTTATCGCTACCGGATGACACGCATTAGAGCCCGCTCAGCGCCGCGACTGGCAGTGGGTTGTTCGCTGTGGGTGCACAATTGCGAGGCCTGCTCATGCCTGCTTTGCCAGGTGGCTCTGCGAAGTGACTTTGGTCCCTGCAGGCTTGAAGCTTGATTGGCTCCGCACTGTGGCAAGCTCGGATGCTGCAGGGGTGTCATCATCAACCATCAACCACCCACCGTGCTCTGTCGACCTCCAGGTCATTTTGTTTGGTGGCCAGCGCCGGGAGTGATGGAGGTGACGGGGAACGTTGTGGTGGGTGCAGGTAGCGTGCTGAGAGGCGGGCGGGAGTAATATTATGTCCTCGGAGGCGTACATGAGGCCCTTTCGTACTTCCTTCGTTCCCTTCCGCTGCTGCCATTTGTGTTCCTGGTTTCTTGGGACGGCAGTAACTACCCTTTTCAATTCTCCTCTGCGGACGCTGCCTCTGTGCCGTCCGCCTTGTAGGTATCCTTCATCTTTAATCCTAATTTCCTTACCTCGCCGCCTGCTGTTCCGCTGTCTCTGAAAAAATGACTTGTTGACGAATCTCACCGACTTCCATTTTCGCACTTGCTGCCTCAATACGAACCTTGAGCCTTGCAAACACTGGCATTCTTGATTCCAAAACAGAGTTCTCATCATCAAACAAACTTGGAAACCTGATTGGAAATGCAACGACAAAAGGAGAATGAAACGGGTGGTAGGCTTTGGTAGAGAGACGGAACTTTTAGTGCTGAAACGGTACGTACCCCATAGAAACCCCCACAGAAACAGGATCGCCGATTGATACCTGCAATTGTATACTCTACAAGAATTGACCACTCGAGGAGGAGGTAGAAGCTAATTTATGATCATGTGCAGCTTCTAGGCGTATTTCCACTTGGGCTCCTCTCGATATCCCAAACGAGATGCACTCGTTGCAGTCGAGATTTCCTCATGTAAACTGTAAAACAAGCTCTAGGAGGATAGCGAGGCAGCTGCTTGGAGAATACACTCTACTGCCGATCCGATAGCATTGGATAGCCTGTGCATTGGCTAGTGTGAGTAACATGTCGTTACAGTGCTGAAGTCGGGCGCTGATATCAGGCCCAGGAGAGTAACATGGCTACTCACCAGCCTGCTCTGCCGGTTTCAGTTCATTCACTTCACCGAGTCGCCACGCCAGTCACCCCAATTCATTCACCTCATCAGTCCCTTAGCTCGACACCGTCACGGACTCCCGTCCACACGCTAACATTACACGAGTATCGCAAGCAGCAAAATACGCCCAGCCCTCAGTCCATCACGCCCGGCAGGCGTTTGAAGAGGAAGGTCGCTGCATCAGGTTTAAACACAATTGAGCGCATCCCCCCGGCTCCTAGAACCCCGGTACAGCACTTTCCACATTCGCTTTCCCCACCCCGCTACCATTCACAGGATAGGCAGCAGTCCGATCGCCGGACGGGAAAGACGGCGCTTCAGCGGTCACCATCCTTCACCTCACTACTCGCGACTTCACAACATCAGCCGTTTGGATCCTCCTCATCTGCACCGCAGGATCCCGGCGGCACCAATTCAGGTTATCCGTCAACCGATGAAGCCGAGGGTTTCTATCGCCCGGGCGAACACTTTGAAACCTTCAAGAAAAGAACTTTCAAGCCAATCAAGCATTTACCGCGACCACTACCTTTCTCTGCGCGTCCTCCAGTCCCATCTCCACTGCGCTCAGACACCTCAACTGAGAACTTGCTATCTAGCGCGGATTTGACTACAGGATCAACACTCTCTCTTTCAAGTTTCCCTCAGCCACCTCGATTTGAGGAAGCGGCTCCCTTAACTCAAGCTAGCGAACCCACTTCTCCGCGTGTAAACATTAGCATCACAGCAACTGCACCGGCGACTCCTCCGGCAACCCCTGCTGTTGTGCACTACAGAGGTACTTCATTTGACTTGGTCAATCCCCATCAATCATTGTATTTGCATAACATTGAGACGCCAGGAGACCGTGATGCCGACTTTGTTGACTACTTCCAAGTGCGACCCTCAAACGAGTTACTGAGAGGGCCAGATACAGTTCAGCAGTCGATGGCTGGCAGCGATAAGGACTCCCTCTGCCTGACAGACAAAATGGCTCCGCAACGCGCTCTTTTCGATGACCTACCATCTGCATATCAGTCAATCACCGGCTCGAATCGCAACTTCCAAACACCGTCCATGCCAAATATTGATCTTCCACTTCCGCCTACACCTGCCGCACTTAGCCCTAAGTCCTCAGCGTACTCCACACCTGATCAGCCATACAACGAAAAGTTTGCACCTCCGCCTCTTAAGATAAACAAACCTATTACTTCACCAAGTTTCATGCAGCGCTTGTCACGAGCTTTCACCCGCAAGGGTCATCAGGCCAAGCCAAAACCAGCAGCTGTGAGCGAGGAGTTGAGGTATATGTCGAGAGGTACAACACCACGCGTATCCAGGACTTATGCAAGACCGCTCAGTCAAAATAATCGGTCTGCTCCAGTTATCTCTATGGAAGAGGGGCGAGATATTGAAAGGCCTCGGGCTATGGACCCGGCTTCTATATCAGAAGGAGATTTGGGGTACAGCAGATACTACGATGTTGAATCATTCTATCCGTCCTCTACTGTTGGTGGTGACGAACGCGACCGATCATCCATGTACCCGCCAAGCATCTTCAATCGAAGCAGCGTGCCCTATGGTGTCAGGATGGCGGAGACTGATTACTCGACCGAGGCTGATTTGCACTCCTATACATATCAATTCGGTGATTCTACCCGCCCTAGTGAGCGTACATCTCGAGGAAGGATAACACAAGAGTTTTTAAGACATCCTGACATGCCAAATCCTGACAAAACCGACACGATAAGTAAGATTATTGACAATTATGGAGGCGTTGACGTCTCGGAGACTTCTCTGCTCGATCTCATGGATGAAGAAGATGCTGAGGACACGATTCGGCTTTCAGGTTTCGAAACCCAACACAGCGACACTAGTCAGCAATTTATACGTCCCCACCACTCCTCTGGATTGAGTCTATTCGATTTTGGTCTTCGGAGGGGAAGCAGCAGCGAAGGAAGTACTGTTTCTGGACCGAAAACCCCAGAGCAGCCCAACTTCTTCCCGAGGATGCCAGCACTTTTTAGAGGTGTTGGTTCCGCGCCTCAGGTGCCTCTGCCTCTTGAACCGCCGATCGAACTTGAAGGACCTCGCCCTCCATTTGCCCGTCGAGATATGTCTTCTGAGATGTTCTCTAACTCATCATATGGAGACACTCGAAACCTCCTGCTTCTTTCCCAACCTTTCAGTTCATTCGGCGTGCCAGAAATTCAAGAACCTCTTGGAGAGCCGGCAAGTGCATCAGAACTTCTCCCACATTTGAGTAATCGAGAGGCGACTCAAAACGATAGCTACAGCTCTGCTGAATCCAGGCCAAATCAGCCGTCATTTGATAGCATAGTAAGCGAGCAGATAAAACGTTTGAGTCAGATTAGTGTAAAGAGCAATCTCAGTGGGGGTATCTTCGTCGTCAGCACACCCAGTACACCCAGGGGAGAGGAAGACCACCGTCCTGCAAGTCCGGTCAGTCCAATTACTCCTGCCGTGCTTGGGCGACCACTCGATCCTTCCTCGTCTTACTCACAAGACGATGGAAACACTGCACCTTCGGAGGCTCTTGGTGAAGCGGAGCGGCTATTCTCAGAGCCTGGCAATAGTCAACAGAGCTCTTCCTCCATTCCTAGAATGTGGAGAAAGCTATCTCCAACTCGTCGCAATGAGCCGCCAGAGCGTGAATCTCCGGAGAAGGATTCTTACGCTGACATGAATGATGAGGAGGATGGGCGGGATTGGGAAACCGTTGCGGAGCAGAGTCGTGCCAACCTTCCACATGAACCAACTGAGGAGAGTGTCGCAGATTACTCGAGCTATGGTGGCAGCATGAACACGCTGGGAGATGTTTTGGTCCATCCCGGCGACGACAGGTACGCCCACACTTACAAGTTTTCGCATTCAGATACGGGAGAGCCTGTTCTTTTACCTTTGTATAATTTTCAAGGTGCAACTGGGTTTCCGAATCGTAATGCGCTGACGCCTCCAAGAGCGGCATCCAGTCCTTATCGACATCCGAGTCCTTTGTCAGACCATGTGCACCCTTTCAAATCCTCGCCTCCGCCGATAGGCGTGAAGTCAAAGTCCAGCTATTCCGCGTTCACCCTTGACAATGTTGAACAGCCGCCCCCAATGCCGAATATTGATACAGTCCGACAGGCCCAAGGGTTGCTGCAGGCCCGTACACGACTTACTCCCAGACATCGTCAGGACGCTTATCGACCTGCCGCGCATCCGTACGAGTTAAGCGACAAAGAGACGATGGACTTACTTAACTCGGGCCCGAATGATACAATTTTATATGAGGAACAGCACCAGATGCTGCACACCGACCCGACTTCCACCCCTCCCACGTCTCGAGGGATGAGGCCCAGTGACAGCACTGACGGCTACATGGATTCGATGCAAGGCCAACCACCAACCACAAGCAGCCTCCTGACAGAACGCGACAATTCATTTTCAAAACTGACAGTTCTTGGTCCAAGAGGGAACTTGACTGGAACGCCTCTGGGCACAGGCATGCATGAGGCTGGCAGTAGTCTTGCGGACTCAAGTAGTCCTGGTGTGGCCTGGGATTCCACTCCCAGTAAAGCTCCAGAGAATTCGTCACCTGGGTATTTCCCTTCTTCTGAAACTCAGTATGCGTCCTCTCCAATGACCCAATTCGCTACATCTCCATTCACTCCTTTTGCAACTGTTGAGCACGGAACTCCAAGTCACACTCCTCATGGTTCAAAAGCTTCCAACAAGTCACAGGATAGACTTCTTCTCGCACATAGGAGGCAGCGAACACGCGAAGCTCTCCTTCGTTCCGGCCCTCAAGGCCATAGTATCCGCTCGAAACGTGCTTCGGTCCGTGGACAAACGAAGCTGAGGGAGATGGTCCTCACGTCTCCTGATACATCAACCATTCGGACAGAAGACACAAGACTTTCTCGATTCATTAGTAATGATCGACCAATGTCGGGTGAAACGACTTCGCCTCTGCGAACGTATCACCCTGTTACCAGACTTCCGAGTGAGAATAGCCCACACCTACTTCATCACAGTCCTCCAAGCTCACCAGTATATCATAAGCGAAAGCAACGCCTGTCCTGGATGCTGTTCGTCATACTCGTGTGGTTTCCTCCGTTCCTTGTACTCTACGCTTTCGGAAAGACAGATCGACTGATCTCGTACATGAGCAAGGGTGAAATTGTAGAATGTGGTCGAACACAAAAGAGGATAGCGATGTGGGCCGGGGTTACTGGATCTATCATTATCCCTGTTGTGATCATCGTTTTGCTGGTGCTAGCGCATCTTTCTGTTATTTGACGTGTGAGCAGATTGCTGTCATACTATCATCGCAAACCTCGGAAGGATTCTCCTGACGGGCTACCTGGGCAACTTGCTCATAAAAGTGTCCCTATTATTCCCCATCTGCAGGACGGCAGATATTAATAAGATGCGTGGCGTGGTTGTGGTTTTGTACGCGAGGAATTGTTTTGTAGGGATAAAAATTTTTTGGGTTTTGCATGCCAGGCACAATAGCCCAAAAAGGACAATAATAAAGACAATAGGTATGGATGTAATTCATCATCATAGGGGACGTCAGTGGCATTTCTCTTGGCACTACTTTTCACCGCTTCGCCTCTCCACAACCCACGACAACCATTTCTCTTTTTCTTCTGCATTTTGGCCGGTGGAATGGTGTTCACGGTGGTTGGCATAAGGCTTGGACTTTTCCGATTTAAAGGGTTTTTGGGATGCATACTCGGCGTGGGTAGCATGAGGCCTTTTGTCTGGACAGCGGCTTTACATGGCGACACAGCTTTTCTCTTCCTCATGATGCTACGATTTTGTGTTGACGATCGGGCACCGGTAGAAATTACCCATAACTCACTTAATAAAAGAAACCTCGAAAATGATTTTGATACAGTCAAAACTCTTTAGTACGATATCTGGTTACAACGATATACTCTATATTACGATCTACAAGCCTTAATCAAATTTTTTTTGGTGTATTTTGCGATAATCTGACTTTTTACGATATCGTTAAGTTCTCTATACCAAAATCGGTATAGCCAGTATTTTATTAAGTAGATTTGGGCTTCCCTCACCACTAAAATCCATCCTATAATAATAAAATTTTATTAAAACCACCTTCGGATCTTATTCTCCATATTTAATTCTACCTTATTTAATATGGTAAGACATTAAAATCCTGACAGGCGTTGCCGTCACGGTATTTCCGATTATAAGCGCCAAAAAACCCGTACCTACCACCTTAAATAACCTGAGGATTTAACTGAGGACCTTATTGAGCACGTAGCAGAGCTCTACGTAGGGCCTAATCGCGATGCAGAAACAGATAAGGATGAATCCAAACAACCTTAAATTAAGCTTAATGAGGCCTTACAGGTCTTATAAAAGCTTCGTCCGTATAAGGAACAACAGAAAGACGGCGAGAGAGACTTAATTACAAGCCTTATAAAGCACGAACATTAAATTCAAGGGCAACAAAATTGTAACACCAAACAGACGTCAATCACGACTTTTTTTAGTGTAGCTGATCGGTAAATACATAATATCATAATATTATTACCTAATTTTGAATTTGAGTATATTTGACATACAAATACTAAATACAACGATACTTTTGGTATAACGATACGGCTGGACGTACAAGTCGTATCGTACTAACCAGTTTTGACTGTAATGTCAACTTTCAATGGCGCTTTACTGCATTAGGCATTCCGCGATCAGACTTTGGGAAAACATCCCTGACCTCACCACGCCCCGCCATCTCAATACCCTGAAGGGCGCACTCACGAAGCCTCACGGAGCTCTGTTACCCCTCACCGTATCAATTTGCCTCGAACTAATAAACTAAACATGGCCAGACTGCTAAAAACCCCGGTCAAGCTCGCGCTGATCCAGCTCGCGACGACCGCCGACAAAGCGCACAACCTCTCCCACGCCCGTACAAAGGTGCTCGAGGCCGCAAAAGCAGGCGCGCGCATCGTCGTGCTCCCCGAGTGCTTCAACTCACCCTACGGCACCAAGTACTTCCAGCAATACGCCGAAACCCTGCTGCCGTCCCCGCCCTCGGCATCCCAGTCCCCAACCTACCACGCGCTCTCGCAGCTCGCGCGCGACAGCAACGCGTACATCGTCGGCGGCAGCATCCCCGAGCTAGAAGCCTCGAGCAAGAAGCTCTACAACACATCGCTGACCTTCGCGCCGTCGGGGGAGCTGCTCGCGACGCACCGGAAGGTGCACCTGTTCGACATCGACATCCCCGGCAAGATCCGGTTCGAGGAGTCCGAGGTGCTGAGCCCCGGGAACAAGGTCTCGCTGGTCGAGTTGCCCGAGTACGGCAAGGTCGCCGTGGCGATCTGCTACGATGTCCGGTTCCCCGAGCTGGCGACGATCGCGGCGCGCAAGGGCGCGTTTCTGCTGCTGTATCCTGGCGCGTTCAATCTGACGACCGGGGCGCTGCATTGGGAGTTGCAGGCGCGCGCGAGGGCGATGGATAATCAGGTCTATGTGGGGTTTTGCTCGCCGGCGAGGGATATGGAGGCGGAGTACCATGCGTGGGGGCATAGCATGGTGGTGGATCCGAATGCGGAGATTTTGGGGGAGCTGGATGAGAAGGAGGGGGTTGTGATGGCGGAGTTGAGGGCGGAGCGGATTGAGGAGGTTAGGAAGGCAATTCCGTTGGAGACGCAGAGAAGGTTTGATGTGTATCCGGATGTTAGTGAGGGGAAGATTAGGTTCGAGGAGTAAGAGGGGGAAAGGGAGGTCTGTAGATAGTGTGTAATTCGGCTTGATATACCGGCTTTTATACTGCATATATTCACTTGGTATGAAAGCACACGACCCCAACATAATCTCGAAACTTTTGGCATGTTTTCTGGCAATCGTTGTGCATAAGAGGAGAGCGAATAACGTACTCATCCAACTTCTAGACCTGTTATTCAAGATCAATATGCGGCCGCTTTCCAGCTAAGATTGAGCCTAAATGGTGCATTCATGTTACCAACTCTCTAGAGAATATTCGGCCTAGTTAGATAATGCATTTAGGGTAGTGAGATTCGAACTCGGACCTCAAGCTATTCGAGGGAAACGCCTAATTGACTGTGGGAAGGTCATCCATCCAACGGAAATATATCATTGCACAGCCTCGTGTAGAACGTAGGGACGTCCGGCGGACTATCCACTGTTCCCTCTAGTCAGCAAGGCTCTGCTCCCTATATTTACGAAAAGTCCCGTACTATTTTCTTAATCCGTTAGTAACGAAATCTTGTAAGAGTTATCAGTATATTGGTAAGGCTGACATTGGACGGTTTCTAGTGGGAAAGTTATTGGGAAGAGGAGTTTTTCCTAGTCTTACAACTTAAGTACAAGCCAAGTAGATTCATTCACTGACCGCATACCTGTTATCTCTATTTGTAATACTCCTAATTACAATTTTAGTAATATTACCCGACTTCTCCATTACCTATTTAGCCCTTGAATCAGTTCTATGGAACTCTTGAGAGGGAAAACTAAGACGGATAAGCTAGGCGAAGTGAAAGAAGTGTGTGCAACTTAATTGAACTATTCTAGATAGCTTCCTGCCATAGACGTATCGTTTCGTCAGACTCTGGCGGGTCGAGCCCTAAGAGCTCGAAATTCATGGCCTCGGCACCGTCGAGGACAATCACACTACCGCCGGGCAGTCATGCGTATATCTGGGCATCGCTGTCGGAGAACTTAGCCCAGACGGCAGAGTCGTATGACCAGGGCGCGAGAATTGACGGACGAATTTGAGATTCGCGAGAATGGTTCAAAGGGAGTGTCTCCTAGTCCCGTGTAATAGCGGAAGGGGATTTTCGATATGACGAAAAGTCTGAAGGTTGGTTAATAAAACCTTATTGAGTTGGAGGTAGGACGTAATATAATGCCGGTGAGGAGCGCTGCAAATTCCTAGAGTCGAGTTTCGTTGGCCCAGTCAACGCCTTCAAAGCGGGAAAGAAAGGAATAGTAGAGGCATGCGGCAGCCTCATGAATACATATTGAGTAGTCCATTGACGTATAAAGTAAATAATTTTAAAGAACCCGGGCTCTACTCCACTGTCACGTGTCGTTGTCGTTGTCGGGTAGTCATTACGTATGAAGCCAGCAACGACGTGTGAATTTGCGCTCCTGTACTGTTATATAAAAGCTTTTGCGATCCTGGCCTTAGAAATGAATACTTTAGTAATAACTACATGCTGCAGTGGACTTGTTGGAAATACGACGAGGTTTCAGCTCGAGGTAAGCTGTCGGGCTTTATTTATCCGGTAGTACTGTACCCCCTCACCCCTTTAACAGTGAAATCTTCAGCTACCCTCAGGCTGTCGGAATACACTTAATATGCATAACAGTCTACGAAATGCGCTGTTCCTCATGCAATGCAATAGCACTGCTAGACTCAAAATCTTTGCCAGTTACGTTCCCCAATTTCATCAAATGGGAAGAGAGTCTTTACGATAGTTTCGAAGGCCTTGATGCGTCAGCTGCTGAAGGATGCGAACTCTGCCGCCTCTGGCGCAGTTATCTAATATACGGTGCGGCAGCATCTGGAGTGCCCATTGAAGTGTCGGCTACGCGAAACCCAATTATCATTAAGAAGAGCAACACAGGCGGATGGATATCTTGTGGACAGATCGAAGTGTCTTTTCAAGGACGAAGTACCCATAACGACTCTTCACAAGGTACTCATATTTTGAGACGACGACCATGCCTTGCTCTTAGCTGAACCTTTCAGAAGTGGGCCAAATACACTATAACGCCGCAGTAGAGGAGAACTTCAGTCAGGCTCGGCGATGGCTAAGAAATTGCGTCGACAGCCATCCAAAATGCGGCGCTGGCCAAAGTTCAGTGGATTCCATGGTCATGCTCCCGACTCGAGTCATTGATGTAGGTCCATTAGATGGCTCTCAAGAGCCACGGCTTCTCATCTCGGACGGCAAGCGGGCGCCATACATTTCACTGTCTCACTGCTGGGGAGGAAGCCAGCATACATATAAACTCTCCCACGACACACTCTTAACATGGAAACAAGGAATTCCTCTAGCCAGTCTGCCTCGTACGTTCCGGGATGCTGTGCACGTAACGAGGAAGCTCAAACAACGCTACCTATGGATTGACTCGCTCTGCATCATTCAACCAACCCCTAATGACGACAGCGACTGGCAGAAAGAAGGAGCCGTTATGGGGGATATATACCGCAATAGCATTTGTAATATTGCTGCTTCCGTGGCGAAAAACAGCCACTCTGGTTTCCTCACTGAACGCCCGGGAGCAAGATACCTGCTTAGGCCCTGCAAACTTCAAGATATAAACAACAAAGGTATCTACGTTCTGCCTCCTCAACCTAGCTTTTCAGAGATAGTAGATAATTCCCCTCTAAATCGCAGAGCTTGGGTGTTACAAGAGCGAATGCTTTCGCCGAGGATCTTGCACTGGGCGCCTGAAGGCATGTTCTGGCAATGTACCAAAACGTGGGCGTCTGAGGATGCACCCGATGGCTTGATTTATGAAGATCCAGGTGGTGTGACGGGCGTAGACATCCTTACTCTAACCACCTACAATGCAACGACGTGGGAGTGGTTCCACCTCATTGAAAACTACACTAGCCGCGGCATGACTAACGATGCTGATAAGCTGCCAGCTCTCTCCGGTATTTCCAGGATCATTGGCTCCAATACTGGGTCGAGATATTACGCCGGGCTTTGGCTGCACCCTACGGCAAAGCGGCTTAATGATTTTAGACCGGCCCAGGCGTCAGGTGCGCCTGAATTAAGTTTCACAGCGGGGTTGATGTGGCAGAGTGATTCTACTATTTCGAATACCCCGCGCCGGCCGAAATCATACGTTGCGCCGTCCTGGTCCTGGGCCTCTGTCGTCGGCGCCATTCGGTACTCCTCTGCTCGCGGACCAGTCGGGGGTTGGATGGATATCCGATGGGAGATCAAAGCCGACGTCGTTGCAGTCGACACGGCGCCCGTTGTGGATCCTTACGGCCAAGTTTCTGCTGGTAGGCTTGAGATCTGTGGTGTGCTCCTGGACGGTTTCCGAGCTGTTCCAATGCCGGGGCCGGTGATACCGGACTCACGGAATGGGCTTGATGCGCCAACCGGACCTCAGTATTGTGCCCTTTTGCATGCTGATAGGCCGAGACTTGAGGGATTGGAGAGGTACTCAGATGGTGCGTTTGACAGTCATGTCTGCTTTGATGTTGCGCCTACGACGCCGTGGGAGGACTTTAGCTGCTTGCTGATCGCTACGTATGTGAATGATATTGTGCAAGGCTCAAACTGGAGGTATAGTGCTATGGCCTTGACACGCTCTCAGGATGGGTCAGAGACGTATGAGAGAGTCGGGTGGGCCCGGTTAGGAGATGGATTCAGTGGCTGTTTCGATAAATGTAAAATGAGAACCCTTACAGTTGTGTAGAAGAATCTAGAATTAGTCAAGATTTTCAGGGAAAGGCAGCAGTTGGTGTCATATCTTTTCAGCAGACGATCTATGGTATCAGATACGCCTCATGAGGCAATTGCTACCGACATACGTGATTAGATACGTAAGCCTTCGCGGTGAAGCATTTGAAGTAGGGAGTGACCATAGGCAATCCGTCCCTCTTACACTTTCTTCGGGAGGACTTGTGACTTCTCGTCCAGCGTCTCCTCATTTTCTGCAACCCTCTTCTTTTCGTCTCTGTGCGTCATGTACGTCACACCCGTCGTCCAGATAGCCAGTGCGATTGAGCAGGCAATCATCGCCCACATACCCCTCTGCTCTACCAATCAACATTGTCTCTGAATACACCTGCAGGAATCACAAGTCAAAAGAGTTACAACGTACCGTGAATTTAGGCGCCAAGTTGGCCGAATAGAATATGATACTCCACCACGCGTTAACTGCATTGCTTCCCATGTTCATGCTCGCAATCACAACGGCGCGCAGCGAGTCTTCTTCATATCTCAGGACGTCATTCGCCCAAGCAAAAAACGTCGCTTGACACGCATACACGGATCCCGCCCAGTAGAATGCCGCAAAATGCATTGCCGTAGTCGAACCTGGCGCTAGAATCATTGCCGACGTAATAATTCCCGTAATTCCAATCCAATAGCCGACTAAATAGCGCTTCCCGCCCATGAAATCCGTCAGGGTCGCCCAAAACAGTGTCGACACAATACCAACGGCCGGCACACCCGTGGGGTAGTCGTTCAGCTGCGAAACGGTGTACTTGTGAGTCGGGTGCGCTTTCATGTAGAGCGCGAGTAGCGAGTTGGACGAGAAGGACTCGGTTTCACCGGCGATGATCCAGAGCATCACGAAGCCGTACCAGTACCAGGACGCGAAGCAGCGCTTGAGGAAGGACCAAGAGATCGGGGTACGCTCGTCGACTTTGGGGACGCGTGAGATGGCAAGTGCCCGCTCTTCGGCGGACAGATACGGCGCGGTGGTCGTACTGGGCGTGTTTGGGAAGAGGAAGAAGCCGTAGATGGCCACGGGTAGCGTAATTATACCGTCAATCTGGGAAGCAGTGAGTAGAGGGATAGATATGCAAATGGATGGGCCGCACAATGAACAGCCAGCGCCATCCAGCTAGTCCTCTTGTTCCGTTTAAAGAGGAGTGGATACCCGTTTGAATGAAGCCTCCGATCATGGTGCCTGCTAGACCAGAAGAAGTGAAAACGCCGCTGCGTTTTCCCAACTCCTTTTCCGTGTACCACGATCCTAGGATGTAATGTGTCCCGACGAATGTACTGGCCTCAGCAATGGCTTGAAAGAATCGGATAGCCATAATGCCTTGGGGGTTATGCACGCCCGCAGTAGCCATGGTCAAGCCAGCCCAAATGACCATCATGGTCGGAAAGAAAATACGAGGCTTGATGTAATATAGAGCAATATTGCAGGGAACTTGACCAATAGTATACCTGCAACATAATTGATATTTTGCTCTAGGAGAAGTGGGTATCGAAGATCTGACTTACCCAACTGTGAAGACAGTGTTGATTTGGTTGAACTGGTTTCCTTTGAAATGAAGATCCTCCTTCATCCCACTTACATACGCGTTTGCTAAATTTGAACGGTCTAGCTAGCCAAGAAATCAGCACAGAATTAGATATACAGAAACAGACAACAGTGTGGAACCGACATAATTGAGAAAGTACATCAGACAGCAGAATGTCAAGATGAAGAAGTCGAGCTTCTGAACGAGAGTCCGGTCGCCAGGTTTATTTTGGGTACCACGGAAGTTCTCCATAGATTTTGAAGCCATAGTGCCCAGCCACTCGTTGGCTCCACGCAACACGGCGTAATAGAGCCCGAGAAATATGTGATATTTTCAACCACTTCTATAGGTAGACATGATACCCGGTTTAGCTATATACTTCCGAGAGAGAGAACGCTGAGGAACGTTGAGAACCTCGGAGAGAGTATCGGCAAGCAAGGGTTACAGATACGGCGGATTAAGATAGGGCAGAAGTGGGACGTGTGCTTAGTTAGTTCCAAAAGCGGAATGAGGATGCGGAGAAGAGCCGGAGAAAAGCCAGGTATCGGCAGTCAACCCCCTAGAAGTGTGCGTTATAAACTATGATTGGCGTCTAGATTGCCTTTACGGCTAACGGCCCACGACTCATTCCAACAGACGATGGCCTTAGACGGCATTGCAAGCCCGCGGTTGGTAGTGGGTGAGGTGGGGAAGGGTCTCTTTTATACACGTACATATGACAACGAGTAGCTCCAGACGTCCATGTCTACAGCGCTGGTACCTAGACGAGAGGAGCACGCACTAATAACTTAAGCACCGTAGGGTTTTAGCAGAAGACATGACTCTCTCACGCGGCGCTAATAATGGGAAGCGATGGGCAAAAAATGCCACCGCCAAGCGCGCCGCCCTGTTGAATTCGATCCCGCCTGAATATCGCATCCCTGTCGATATCTTTCCTCCACCAACCCAGCTCGATGTCACCAAGTTTCCCACAGAGTCAAAATGGTTCACAGAGCAGGAATTAGAAATCACTTCGACGTCTGCTCCGTCACTGCTTGACAAGATAGCTAATTCTGTATGGACGGCTGAAGAGGTTACGAAGGCATTTAGTAAGAGGGCTGCCGCTGCTCATCAACTCGTATGCCAAGGTCTCTTTCATGTATGACAAAGAAGCTTGCTAATAGCATGGCGTCCCCAGACAAATTGCCTTTCGGAGACTTTCTTCCAGGAAGCAATTGACGCTGCAAAAGCCCTCGATGTCCATCTTCAGAGAACGGGGAGGACCATCGGTCCCTTCCATGGCCTACCCATTTCTCTCAAAGATAACTTCAATATAGTTGGCAAGGACAGCACAGTTGGCTTCACATCATGGGTGAATGACCCGGCAACGTATAATAGCACGTTGGTGGAGCTTCTTCGGAATGCAGGCGCAGTCCTCTATGTCAAAACCAACGTTCCGACAGCGATGATGATAGCCGAGACAGTCAACAATGTATTTGGACGAACAATGAACCCTCTGAACAGGGCGCTGACCTCCGGTGGTTCTTCTGGAGGCGAATCGGCTTTGATTGCATTTGGTGGAAGCCCTCTCGGTGTTGGAACTGATATTGGTACGTGTGTGAAATATCCTCGTCAAACAGGTGACTGATGGGTCTGCGATAGGTGGTTCTCTCCGAATACCGGCAGCATGTACTGGTATCTTCACCCTTCGCCCGTCATTTGGACGATTCCCAACTTTAGGAGCACGCTCTGGCCTCGCAGGACAAGAAGCAGTGAATAGTGTTAATGGCCCCATGGGCAAGACACTTGATGACATTTTATTATTCTCGAAAACTGTCGTTGGATTAGAACCCTGGATGCAGGATCCGAAATGCCTGCCTATACCATGGCGTTCCGTTAAGATTAAGCAGAAGCTCAAGCTAGCGGTAATGTGGGATGATGGCATGGTTACTCCGACCCCTCCAGTACAACGGGCTTTGAAAGAGACTGTGGATAAATTAAAAAAAGCTGGGCATGAGATTGTTGAATGGCATCCGAGCCTACATGCTCAGGCCCTCAGCATTCTTGTGAGTAATGCCTCAAAGTATGCGACACAAGTTACTAATAACAACATCGTAGGGTCGAATGTTCGTGGCAGACGGTGGCAAGTCGGTCAGGGCTATTTTAGAGCCTACCGAAGAGCCTTTTCGGCCAGAAATGCAAGCGTACTCTGAAGCAGAAGAGATGGGTGCACACGCTATGTGGAAGTTACATCTTGAGCGAACAGAGCTGCAAAAGAAATTTCTAGATCAATGGAACTCTTACGGCGGCCTTGATGCCATTTTATGTATGACCATGTATGAAACGGGAAGACTCTGAGTTTGCTGATCTTGATAGGCCCAACCACGCCATACAGCTCTGTAGAGCATGGGAAGTTTAAGTATGTGGGCTATACTGGCGTTTTCAACATTGTTGATTATGCTGCGGTCTCATTCCCGTGTGGAGTGATAGTAGGCAAAGAGATAGACCGGCCGAAACCCTGGCACAGGCCACTTAGTGATTTGGACAAGGAAATCCACGCCGAATGTAAATTCTATCTTTTTCTTCAACAGCAGGTTCTAACTTTTATCGTGTAGACAGTCAACACGTTGTACATGGCATGCCTGTGAGCCTACAACTCGTAGCTAGAAGGCTGGAAGAGGAGAAAGTTCTCGAGATGACAAGGGAGATTATCGAAGCCTTAAACAAGGCTGAAGACCTCCACACCCGGAGCTTTTCGAGGTTGTGAAGTTCGCTGCCATTACCCTGAACATATGACTTGAAATCTGTTCCTAATGTAGCCCATATCGTGATAGATTGCATCTAGCGGCGCATGGTTGATAGAGTCAAGTGATATATAATACTTCTACTCAGGTTGATGCTGCTTACAAGTTAAGTGTGCTAAAATATCCTGAACAGGGCACCACAAAAAATTTTACATACTCTGAAGCTAGCATGAAAAGTCTCAAGCGGTCATATCTACTTAAATATAATTGCGGAAGTTTTGACGATCACCGACTCCCTGGTGAGTACAATCTACAAGTTTGCGAAACATCACGAGCTATTCAATCTTTCAAGACGAGTATTTATAGCATTAAAGATTGAACATCGCTCTCTCACTCCGTCAAACTAGCCTTTTAACAGCTTCACTCGAGTTTTAAATAGCACTTTCCTCATCTTTCATATCCTGTTTACACTCATCGTCCTGTTGGGAAGGCACTTCGACCTTCTGCAATTGCTTGTCTCTTCTCAGAGTAAACCCTCTCATCCCGAAAAAATTCCTCTTAGTATCGCACATCCACAACCTCATCTCTTCAACTCCTTTGATGTGTGCATCTCCTCTTGATCGGTGGCAACGGGTTACGCCTCATTTTTACTCCCTGTCTTCTTTCAGTGTATGCAAACAGCGGTGCTGGCACGACACAGCTTAGATCACGGTACATTAATCGACTCTCACCGATACGCACATTGAAGCGCTTTACTGTTGACTACCACACGCCAGCCCGACGTATACTGGAAATCACAGTGCCCTAAAATTTAGCCTTTCTTACAATTATAGTCTTCTAGACCACAGGTCGATGCTCGAAGTTAACAAAACCCACTCTAAACTAACGTCAATCACAATTCCTATTCAACACTGCATATATTGTAGCCAGTTTCGAGATCTTTTCCCGCTAGACGCGCTTCAATAGCTAGTACTTTCAAGATCGATGCCACCCAAAGGCCCGACGGTCCCAGGTTCCTAGGAAGAGGCTACCATGGCTCGATGGCAAACCCCCATCGATCAAGCCAACACGTCCTACACGTAAGCCAAGCGTCCTGGGGAGCTTCATCTCTGAAAGTAACACTACGCCGGCATCTGAGCGCAGCAATGAACCCTCTCACTCACATGTGCCAAAAATCAATCCAAAGCCTTTTCTCAGCGCAGATTCCTAGCATTAGGTCTATTGGTTCAACTCCGATTCTACGGCAGAAGTCCGCACAGCCCCAAATCAAAAGACCGGCGTCATCATCGGACTCTCACAATTTCTCGCTTATCATTCCAATGAGTCTCCCATTCACAAGCAGATCTACATTGGGAGACAATATTACTGTCCTTCAAGAGTCATCATCTTCAACACCTTTCTCATCGCCGAGAGATTTTACCTCCCCTGCGGTTCTTAGCTCTAGAACTTCATCGATAGTCAAAGGCGGAAGTATATCCGCAAGATATCCGAGACACCATAAAATTACAGTGAGATGAGGATGGTTATTCTCCTATGACTCTTCCGGATGGTGCGGAAATAGGCTCTAACTCTGCACCTATTCAAGAAGGCAGCTTTCCTCTAATGACGAGACTCCCGAGACGCTCAATCCAGATATCGCCGACAGCAGGGTCTTCAAACAGCAACTCTTTTCAGCATGCTTCAAGTACTAGGCCGCTTGAGAAGGCAGTTGAAGTTACAGCGGATGCTGCGGATCAAGGCAAGATCGAAGAGGTCACCGAGATAATAAAAGGTGCTACAAATGCCCTTCGTAGGACATCAAAAATCCCGGCACGGCACCTAATGGCTGTCGGCGAGTCTCTGCAGATTTCTGAATCATCACTAAACTTCTCCGAGGACTTATCGGAAATCTCGGAAATTTTCTCCAGCTCTGATAAGATGTCTAGCAACTCTTCGTAAACAATTTTTACCAGAACCTTATATATGGAAGACGGGTTGTCCAGCGGCGTTAATAAAGGCGGATAGGGTAGCCTTTCTTAAACTTCTATTTAACGAGGGCTAGAAGTACCTAGATAAGCTTTAATATTGGCTATATTATAAACGTAGTGTTAAGGTTAGCCTTAATATAATTAGCTGTATCTTAAAAAAGGGTGGTTAAAAAAGGCGATTAAGCGTATAGCGTAGGGCCGTAACTTATAACTAAGAGAGCTCTATTGCGATAATATGCGGTGGTTTCCTATAGATATTATTATCTTTCTTAATAAGGCTATTTTTAATAAAAGGACCGGCTAGCGGACGAAAGGGCGTGCTTTAATTAGCCAGAAGCCTCGCTATGAAGGCGATCTTTAAAGAGGAACTACGTGGAGTATCTACGCGGCAATAATAATTAACGGCTAGGTTTACTATAAAGCTTACGAGGGCTACTTTAAGATTAATAATTTTATTACCTGGCTATACGAGCGCCTATTTCCTACGCTCTGTTAGAAATATTTAGATTAAACAATGGTTACTATAATGGATAATCGGAATCAGAATCCCAGGGTCTACGTTAATAAGTAGATTCCGTCTGCTATTAAGGAGAAGGGCTATATCGTTTATTATCCGCCGCCGTACTTACTGGATTTTAATCTAACTAAACTTACATAGGCTGTCTTAAAGGCGTAAATCCGTTACTAATACCTATATACTTAGGAATTCTACTATAATTACGGTCAGTTTCTTAAGCGAGCTATCCGCGAAAGTAGATATAATTCCTTTACCTAGAAGCAGTTTTAATATATAGTAGGAGGAATTATAGAATAAGCTAAGCTAGGGCGTCTATGGCATAAACTAGAGCGATTTAAACGTGGTGTTAAGGTTAAAGGCCTAAGGGAGTTAACTACGTCCTTTAATATCGCTATATCTGCCCATAAGACGTTAACTTAGGTAGCTTAATTAGATAATAGCCTGCCTATTTAGGTAATCTATACGTTAATATAAAATTAATTTAGAGCAGTTAGGGTTTAATTATATTAAAAAGTAGCCATATTTATATTACCTGACTGCCTAATTAGAAAACTATCTTATATTAAATTACTATAAACGTGGAAAATGGAGTTCTCACGGCTTTACGCGTAAGTTTAGGTGCAAAAAACGGGGGTCTACATGCCAAGGATTCTAATTCGTTTTGACAATAACAAATCATTCGGAACTCCTGGCACATCACAGTTCCCATCCAGGCCTATAACTAACCTTGCGTGCGGCCGTGATTCAACCTTATTGACAGCCGCATGGCTGAAATGCTTGACTTCTGGTAGTGGAAGTATGTTGTTTTAGTTAAACACTGGAATGTGTCTGTGAATACCATGAAGATGGACGATCCACATGGCCGCCGCTCCTTGTCTATATCTTCCCGCTCGGGACGGTTTTTCTGCTTTGCTGTTTTCTCAGTTCTTTTGTTCTTATGTATTTGTGCGATGAAGCGTGAGCAAATTCTCTGGTTTTTGACGGTTTCTACGGGTGTTTCTGCAGTCCCTGTTGTTATTAAGCAGGAATTCCTGCCGCTGCGGTTTTCGGGAAATGGAACTTTTCAGATTGCAGTCTTTGAAGATTTGCATTATGGAGAAGGTGAGATCTAAGCTTTCATTCGTCATGCTACATGTGCTACAGCTTTTTGCTCACTACATGATTCATTTTTTCAGCGGAGGACCTTGACTGGGGGCCAGCCGCCGACGTCAAATCCACTAGAGTGATGAACACCATATTAGATGCTGAATTACCCAACTTGGTTGTTCTAAATGGAGACCTTATTACTGGCGAGAACACATTTTTAGAGAATTCCACCCATTACGTTGACGAAATTGTCGCGCCGCTCGTCCAGCGCGGCATCCCCGGGCATCTGCATATGGTAACCATGATATTGAATACAATCTATCTACTCAGGCCTTGCTAGAGCGGGAAAACCGGTGTCCACTTAGCCTTACGCGGAGCATGATTCAAGGTCCGAATGCAGGGGTGTCGAATTACTACCTGCCAGTTTATTCATCTGATCTTACGAATCCGACGCTGAGGCTTCTACTATGGTTCTTTGATAGTCGCGGAGGGAAAGCATTCCAGCAACTTGACGAGAACGGTAATGAAGTTTTTGTGCCAGGGAATGTAGACGATTCGGTAAGTAAAGCCTCCTCGTCGCCAATTTAGTGCCTCAACTATATGGAGAACACCCCCCTAATAATACAGGTTGTGCAATGGTTCACCTCTACGAACTCTGCCGTCCAGCAGCGTTACAACCGCACCATCCCCTCCCTCGCTTTCGTGCACATCCCTGTTCACGCTAGCTTCTCGTTCCAGCAGGAAGGCGTCGACGCGCATAAAGAGCCCGGCATCAACGACGACAATCCCCTGGCCCACCAGGGCATCACTTGCGTCGACAACGTGTGCACTTACACCGGCCAGGACATTCCGTTTATGTCGGCGCTCGCTAATACGCCTGGCATGATGGCTATGTTCAGCGGTCATGATCATGGCAACGACTGGTGCGCCTTTCTCCTCTTATCTTCTAATCATGTGGCTTGGGTTGACAGTGCTTATGCAGGTGCTTCAGGTGGGACTCACGGTTACCTGATATGAACATCACGGGCAATGGGATGGCGCTGTGCTTTGGGCGGCACAGTGGGTATGGTGGGTACGGGTCCTGGACTCGGGGAAGTCGGCAGATCTTTCTGGATGAGAGCACCCTGGGGAAATCTGTGGAGACGTGGATTAGGTTGGAGGATGAGAGTATTTCGGGGGCAGTAATGCTTAATAGTACCTATGGGCTGGACGATTATCCTACTGTAAATAAGACATTCACATAGAAAATTGGCTAATATACTTATTGTTGGAAAACAAGCCCGCAACGATATCACGTGATGAGACTTGTGGGAGAAACTTCTTGGCAGGAATCTGACTAATCAGACAACTTCGACTGCCTGTCGAAGTTCCTTGAAATCTCTTTAACCACCTTTATAGAAAATAAGCAATACACAGAGTTTTAGCCCCATAGCCTCAATTCAACACTTATGTTCTCGGCATGTAATGGCAGTAGATGAGTATCCCATTGACACGGTGAAAGTCTGTCTGCACCGCAATTTTAGCGTATATGTGAGGGTCACTATTTTGTGGAAGAGTATTGTATTTGGCTTGCGTAAACCATGCAGCCTAGGTGTACTCCAAGAAGCTTTCTTGGGATAAGAATGATATTAAGCATGGAGGCTCAAATATTAGCAGAACAGTATTTTTAGTTTAGCATAGCCAAAGATCACTCAATGTCAGCTAACGCAGCGAGGGAGCTTGGCGATTCTGAAATTACTGCAATTTTAGCGTACTTTTTAGGAAAGACTGCTACAGCCTTGCCGGCGAGCACTGCAATTTTAGCGTTCTCGAGGAGAAGAATCTTGCGCCTGCTCGGTTGGTGCCAAGAACAAAATCTTGGCGCATCAAGCGGACTCACATTCCCGTTGGGCGCCAACCTCTTCACTCAGCGCATTGGCAGACTACAGAAAACCTCTCAGTTGACTGTACACTAACAGATCCAACTTTTATCCACTTTGCCACATCTGCTTCAAGATGTCTAGTCTTCGAAACAGCGTCCAGCGACGCAACCACCGTGAGCGCGCACAGCCTAAAGAGCGAGAAAAATGGGGGATTCTTGAGAAGCACAAAGTACCACGCCTCCCTATCTACCTTCCTGTGCTATAGCCTATGCTGATCATCTTGCCTCTAGGACTACGCGCTCCGCGCAAAAGATTTCAATGAGAAGAAAAAGCGGCTCCGGATCCTGCGCGAAAAGGCCGCCGCCCGCAACCCGGACGAGTTCTCGTTTGCGATGATGAGCACAAAGTCAGATGGCGGGCGCAAGATTGCCGATCGAGGAAATAAGGCACTGACCATGGATGTGGTGAAACTGCTTAAGACTCAGGATGTAGGGTATGTGAGGACAATGTTGCAGGTGGTGAGAAAGGAGCGGCAGAGACTGGAGGAGGAGATTGTGCTTGAGGATAATGGGGTTAAAGTGCTGAAGGAAGGATATGAGGGGAAGGGGAGACATACGGTGTTCGTCGGGAGTGAGGAGGAGCAGAAGCGGTTTGAGACTGCGGAGTGGTTTGGGACTGGTAGCGGGGAAGGACTGGACAGGGTGTGGAACCGGCCTAGGAAGGGCAAGACGGGAGAAGAGATGGGTGTGGATGAGGATATGGAAGAAGATGTCAATATGAAAAAACTTTCAAGGCGGGAACAGGAGGCCAAACTTCAGGCCGAAAAAGATGAGAGAATATTGAGGAAGAAAAGGGAGCGTGCACAAGAAGGACGGATGGTGCATTTGGAAGCCGTGAAGGCTCGCGAGCGGGATCTCATGATCGCAGAAGAAGAACTAGAAAAGCAACGAGCAAAGATGAATGGTACAATTGGTGGAGTTAACAAAAATGGCGTCAAGTTCAAAGTTCGAGAGCGGAAACGATGAAAATATTTTCATCTGGCAACAACTCCAGCAAACTCGCTCAAGCTTTCTGGGACGACACGCAAGCATTGGTGCTATGGTATATTACAGCTAGGCCCTATAGCTTACTCGGCATTCTCATCGCACCATCCAACCTCAATACGGTGCCATTCAACATCTGATTCTCCACACATTCCCTCACCAACCTCGCAAATTCCTCCGGCTGTCCCGCTCTCCTCGGGAACTCCATTACCCTCTCCAAACCCTGCCTCACCTTCGGTCCCATCATCTTTGTCATATTACTCTCAAACAAGCTTGGCGCTATTGTCACTGCTCTAATACCGTATTTTGACAGATCTCGCGCCAGGGGGAGAGTGAGGGAAGCAACAGCTCCTTTGGACGCTGCGTATGCCACTTGTCCCATTTGACCATCAAATGCGGCGGCGGAGGATATCATGATTAGGACACCACGCTCGCCATCGGGCCCTTCAGGTGTAGCAGTAGTGAGATAGGGAAGGGTTTGGCGGATTAGGTCGAGCGTGCCGCGAAGGTTTATGTTGAGGACGAAGTCGAGGGAGGATAGTGATAGTGGCTCGTTCTTCTTGTCGATGATCTGAAGCGAGTAGCTAGATTAGCGTAGATCCCTTAAAGAACTCCTCGATCAAATATCGTTCTAATGCTCCACTAATGTTCGCGAGTAGATCACAGCCCTTCGGTTATCCCGACCCTATTGGTTTCCCAGAAGTGAAGCAACTCACTAAGCCAGGTATCCCAACCCCCGCCCCTGCAACCACACCCCCAATCGCAGCACCCGTCTGTTTAGACCATTCTACTGTCCCTTTTACAGCTGCAGCAATGCTTTCAGTATCCGCAACATCCGTCTCGAAAAACCGCGCCCGCTCGCCTAGCTCTTTTACTATTTCCTCTCCGGCGGTAGAATTTAGATCTAGGAGGGACACGTAGGCGCCTTCAGAGTGTAAGTTGCGTGCAGTGGCAAGTCCGAGACCGGATACTCCGCCTGAGATGATGAAGGTGCGATTTGCAGGCTTCATGTCGGAAGCAGAGGATCTACAAAGGTATGCTGAAGGTCTCGAAGCTTCTGAGCGGAAACGTAGAATCGGAATTGAGCTTGAGGCTTGATGGTTTGAATAAGTATTACAATGGTCCTGTAATTATCCACCTAAAGAAAGTAGTGTGAGGATATTGTATAGAGCTTAGAGTTGAGTGTGAGACGCATCTCACAATCACAAGCCATGATGCATCGCCATCTGACATGTGCCTCGGCCCACCCCACAAACAAACCCGCCAAGCCACTCTGGTGTTTGCTCTCCCACTCCTTATCCACATTAGAATCTGCACGCTCCGAATCCTCTAAGTAGCCTCGAACCACCCGCAAAGCTCTCAAAGCTGCGTCCGCAGAACCACCACCCACTTTATAGCTTCCACGCCGCCCTCGAGCTCCTACACGAACATCCAATCATATTAAACGTGCTGGGTTATACTACCTCGCGGTGTCTCCAGCCACCAGACCCGCCCCCGCCGCCACAATGGCAACCGCAACTTCTCCAGCGCCGCAATCCGGCAGCATACCGCCCACAGCCGCCGCAGCGCCCGTCCCGCGAAACCCAGTCCCGCTCTCCGCAGGCCAGGAGCAGCAAGTGCGGGACCTATACTACAAACGGGTGCGCACGAAGTGCGCAGACGAGATAAGAGGTAGGATGCCCTCCCCACACTTGCAAATAATTCCTACAGCTGCATGCCTTCATTATAAGCATAACGACCCCTTGTCTTACTGTTCTGTCAAACGTGGTCTTATATGATTGCTGATTTTGCTTTGTCTGTAGATTTTGCCTCCTGCGCTCTCAACCGCACCATTTCAGCAACTTGGGCGTGCCGCTCGCAGCGCATAGCTATGAATGCCTGCATGGTGCAACACGCAACCCAGGCGGAGCAGGATGCAGCACGAGAGGAGTGGTTTAAAGGGAAGGAAGACCGGAAACGGGAGAGGGAAGAGAAGGAGAAGAAGAGGCTGGAGCAGGAGAAATTTCATCGCGAGTGGTGGGGGTTGGATGAGAGGGGGCAGAAGGTCCAGAGGAAGGACGGGGGAAAGGATGGGGGGAGTTGATGCGGCGGGTGAGAAAAGAATATTGTGGGGGAGCCATGATGAAAGGGATTGCATAATATGGCGTTATTGGCATGTTTAGGTGTGTAACAAAGGGTGGGAAACAACGCTCTTGTTTTTTTGGGCGTGGTATAAAGACAAGCGGAATTGTAAGATATGATATTTTGTGGTGGATATTCGATGTACCTGTATATTTTATGCTCCGCATGGACAATACGCGCAGCTAGATGGAAGGAAAGAAAACATTCGACTCTGGTATTGCCGTCTAACGCCTTGAAATGCTGTCAAATATCATCAGCTCGGAAGACGAGACCCAATTAAGACGCCATAACAACCACCGCTTTCGCATCGCCCTGAAAAGGAGAAATGCGTCATCCAATCTCAGATGCGACCTCGACAAGCCTAAAGCACCGGAACCCGTTTAACCTTCAGATCCACTACCACTCTTCACAACCCATTAAACGATCCAACATCTTATCCATCAATCATGTCCACCTCCCTCCCCACGCCAACCCCCATAACCTCCTCAAACTCCTCACCCCCATCATCCTCTCCTCCCTCGCCCATGACCGTATCCCCACTTGCCACCGCTTCCCCCTCTTCTTCCCCCTCACTCTCCCACATATCCTTGATCCCCCACCCAACACCCGTAAAACAGTACCTCTCCGGCGGCAGCCTCACTCCAAACTCGCGCTCCACCCTAGGCAGCGCAACCCTATTCCGCTCGCCTGCCACCTCGGCCAAAAACTCCTTCGGCAACGCCGCGTTGAACTGGTACCCAGCCTTTGCCGCCACAGCGGTGCGGAGCGCAGCAAGACTCACGCCGCCCTCGTCCGCGGCCGCGGCGCCCTTCTTCGTGGTGGCCGACGGTGCGGGCTCCGCGTAGCTCACGGCGTCCGAGAGCACCGAGGACGTGTAGCGGTACGCGAAGTCGAGAAGCTGAAGCGGGACGCGCTCGGAGTAGGCGTGCACGCCTAGGTTCGCGAGGATCAGATGCAGCAGGCGCGCGTCGCGCGGCCGCTTGCCAGTGCCGGTGTCGCTGAGGGAGTTCGGGGGGTACGCGGGTGTGATTGGGTTGAGAGGCTGCCCACTTGAGGATTGGGAGAGCTGTTGTTGCGATTGTGACTGCGATTGTGTGTTTGGTTGGGTGGAAGTTGGGGGGCTGGGGTTTGGCGGGTTGGTAGATGCAGTCGTTGTGGTTGGAGGCGTTGAGATACCGTTTGGCACATCGCCGGTGACGGGCGAGGCCATATTTCACATACAAGTGTAGTGTATGGTGGTGGAATGGGTTCGTGATGAATGTAGATTTGGGAGTAGAAAGAAGTTAAGCTTTGGAGGTGCGGCGGGCTTGGCACTAGATATGCGGCTCTGCTTATCCCTTAACCTGTCGATTTGGGTCCGTAGCTCATCGATAAGTGCCAGCCAATTAGATTAACTAAATTCGATAGCCGTGCTCAGATATTTGAGGCTTTTGATATTGCTTAATCTCTACGCAAGCTTATCCTTTGGAGTTAAGTCGCTCAGTATGAGGCTGCCGGTAGGCATCGTTCCTGCAGAACGGTATCCTGCAGATACTACAGCCAATTTGAGTCAATGGTTGAATTCTATAGAGAGCATGCGTAGTCTTGATCCCGGTATTCGCGCACAGACCACATACCCGACGGACCCCGACGGGTTAAGGGATAGGGCTGAGACTTGGAACGACTTGGCGCACAACGTGGTTTAAGTGAGGTAGATAGACATATGAATTTAGCAATGCTATAGTAGAGATAGACTTCCAATTATTCGTATTGATTTTAATCAACCCCCACTGATGATTCTTCCAAATATAAAGGAGAGTCAGAGCAATCTCCATGACAAAGCCAGCAGAGTCCTTTCTACACTAGGCCGGAGCTTCTCCATACCAATCATCAGTCCCATTGTCAAATCAAGAAGTTTATTATCACGCTGGCCCGAGAACACCCTCCGCAGGAGACTGCGCAGCGCCGTCCTCCTCATCTCCTGTCGCTTCACTGGCAATACTCTCATGCAAACTTGGGGTTTTGTCACCTCGCTTTCCAATCCTCTTCAGAGAACTCCAGCTTAGTCCGCTTCCCCGATTGTCCTTGCTAATACCAGCTCCAAGTGAGGGGCTTCCCGTTATACTATCCACACTTTTCCCCAGAACACTACTACCGCCCGTACCATCTTCGTCAGTCTCATCTGGAGTGCCAACTTCGCTAGCTTTCTTAGAAAAGAGAGATCCTTTCTCTTTCCCGAAAGCAGGGAAGAATTTTCCAGAACTGCTCTTTCGAGACAGCTTTTGCATAAAAGACTCTTTGCCAATACTCGATGGTGTTTGCGACTCAGAGGGTGTTTGTGATATAAACAGTTCAAGGGATTCGCGAGGAGAAGATATGGACTCTGTGGTTGTAGAAATAGAGCGGTTATCTCTTGACCTACGGGGATCTAATGGAGACGTGTCTTTAGCAGAATCCATTGCGAATGTCTCAGAAGCAGTTGTCCTGTCCTTCTCTTTACGAGAGGACTTATCAGACTTTTCCGATCGAGCCTTTTTCTCACCGCTTTTCTCCGCTTTTTCTGCTTTCTCAGCTTTCTTGTCACGTACAAAGATGCTTTTAAAGTTTGGCGCGGTTGGATTGAGCTGCTTAGGTGGGGTTGGGGGCACTGGTGCTGATGGAGGTAGCAGCGACGCCGATGACTGAGGCCGAGTCCCAATGGGAGCTTGGGTAGGAGACTTTGTTGTCGCTGGGAAATCCGCAATATCGCCAAACATCGTATCATGTCCCAGACTGGCCGATGAGCCATACTGTGTCGATGGGCGGCGTGAAGGGTGTCTTGACCAGGAGTTGTTATTTATAATACTCCAATCGGGGCCTAATGGGCTACTCCTTTGACCAGAACCATCTACAGGCCATCCAAACCGTTGCTGGCTCTCAGTCGAGGGTCTCGGAAGGAGGCTAGTTTCCGTAGACTTAGTTGAGCCTTGTCGAGGAGAAGAAGGTCGCCGATCTAAGCCCAGGGTGGTTGTTAACCATGGGTCACCCTTAGAACCAAACATATTGAACGCTCTACGGCGTGTCGCAACATGCTTGGGGCTGCTCTGAGATTCTGCTGCCGCCGTTTTACTGGAAGAGCTACGAGTGAACGCCTCGAGCCATGCCCCAGAATGACTACCTCGTCTTCGTTGCGTCCCAATAGGATCCAATTCGTTGGGATCTTGTCGAGGCATAGAATGGCTTTGTGAACCTTTCAACGAGCCCAGGGGAGGACCTTGATCAGAAAGGGTTTTACCACGCTGCCGATTCAAGCCAAACAAATTTCCAAAACGGGTAGTAGGAGCGTTGCCACCAGTCACCAAAGAACTTGACGTCGACCTAATTGACCTTTTGTCGCTATCGATAATGTTTTCGGTTGCTGGATAAAACGACAAGTGACTGTTACTATCTCGAGGGCTAGCAAAAACACTAGGAGATCGGCTTTGAATCGACACAGGAGAGCTTGGACTCTGTATGGATTGCTCTAATGTTTGAGGAGCACCTAGCCCTGGCAGAGGGCCCGGACCTGACTGAAGCTTACCGGGTGCTTCAAACCCAGATCCAAGGCCAAGGTCATCCTTTCCATCCAAATCAATCTTATCTGCATCGTCTCCAAAGAGTCCGGACGGAAGAAGGGAGCCAGCAGTAGGGCTCATTGGGGTACCACCCGTTAATGCTTCCACCTCCGCTGGCGAGAATGAAGAGACATTTTTTGGTGGAGGTAACGCCATACCATTATTGATATTGAAATATAGGTTCGGGTTAGTGAAGATCGGAGAAATACTAGACACGCTAGTATTGAAAGGAGGAGCGGTAGACATAACGAAACCGCCTGGAGCAGCAGACGAAACAACTTCGTTGCGAATACTGGTCGTACGTCGCCTTTGACTACCCCTCCGCGTGGGAATGACGTCTTGGGGTGGGACTGCTGCAAATAAATGTGGTTGGCTAGCACGCCGCTGTTCTAAAAACGCCAGCTGGCGACGTGCTTCACGGTTGGCATTTTCGGCTTCTTGGAATATATTCCAAGCAGCAGCATATCGTTGTTGCAGAGTACTAAGTGTTTGTAACCATTGTCGATCTTCTTCAACTTCAGCTGCTGCGCTTCGGTCTTGTTGATCGCCGTCGTCTTCCCCATTCTCTGACTTCCTTTTCTGCTCCTCTAGGGTCTCAACTTCAATGCCTTTCTTGTGGATGACTTCCTGAAGACCTTTGTTCATCTGTATTTCCTCTGCATGCTTAGATTTCAACTCCTCAAGCTTTTTAGCTGATGAGTCTTCATATTCGATTTTGTCCTTCTCTATGCGTTCAACATCGGCCCGCATTTCTCGTATCTCACTTTCCCAGCGTGCTATGTCCTCTTTCATCTTTAGTCTCTCATTCTCTTTCTGATGCAACAACTTTTCCTGTGTATATTTCCTTGCTTGTGCTGCGACATTTGCTCGTTCTAAGCTGGCTACCTGTTTCCTGAGTTCTCGGCTAGCGTCCTCTCTTTCCTTCAAAGTCTGCTTCTTTTCATCCTTCTCTCTCATTAACGATGTCCTAGCGTTCTGAAATTCCTCCTCTTCATCCGCAATCTGCTTCTCTGCTTCCTCAATATCCCGACGAAGAGCTTCCAATCTCTCCGTCAGTTGTTGTATTGATACCTCGGACTCTGCAGATTCCTGAGCCATGCTTGCCTGATCGGCAGTTTGCGATGCTGGAGAATTCCGCCTCCCTGGCTCTGTGCGTTTCATCCGTGGTTGGCCGTTACTATGCTCACGAGTCATAGGGGGTGGAGTTGGAGGCGGGAGCGCTGCATCAGCAAAAGCCTTGCAAGGCCGTACAACTGGAGCGGGATTGGAGTCATTGTCTTCCGAAGTATCATAGTCATCTTTATGAACCGAAGTGTTGTAGAACTGTTCCGATGATGCGGGAAGAGTTTTGAGTCGAAGAGGTAGGCTAGGAGCCTGGAAGTTGGCGGAGTTGAGTGTGACGATTCGAACAACATAGTGATAGTTTGGTTGGAGATTTGCAATTGTAACGGATGTTTCTTGCGGCGCGACATCGCCAACTTTGATGTGGGTGTTAGCAATGCACTGAATCCCGAAACGAGGATTTGGAAAACCCACTATCAATGCCGTTGACGCGCACGAGATATTTTACAACTGAACTTCGCTGCTCTGGTGGCTTCCAGTGCAACAGAACCCCATCCGCCTTTATCCCGGCCAGAGAGACAACTAGCGCGACCGGAACTTCGAGGCCTAAAAGACCTACGAGCTCGTCGACGGGCTTCGACAGGACCTGGTAAGCTCGATACCCCAACCTTATTGAAATAAGTCAGTGGAGAAATGTCTTACAGGAGCTAGATTAGTGAGGTGATTGACAAACCAGAAAAAAGCGGTAACAATGCACACAGTCTTCAGCCAACCGGATGAGTAAAAAACGAGACCCTCCATGGTGACATGGGCGGCGTCGGGATGCCAATAAAGAGTGTGATGATTTTCGGAGAGCATCTGAGCTGCGTGCTATTCAGACCAGAGGCCTGAAGGTCGCAATAGCATCAGCGACAGCGACAGATGCAGTCACGAGTGGTGTTTGCAGAAACCGCATGAGTGGCAGGCCTACCGACTCTTAGATGCATGAAAGCGAGTCGGCCCGATTTTGAATTTGAGCCATCCCTCGGCTGCGCTTGGCAGTGCGTGGGTCCGACTGCCACACCCGGGGTTAAATCACCACCAAATGCAGGGCGCAGGGAGACTTTCAACATTTACCATATCGTCCTCAATTTTTCTCCTCTCTACGTGCATGCAACTGTCTTGACGCACTTAATTGTGCCTTTCGATTTTGTCTTATTAGGTTATTAAGCTTTTCGACTCTTTTCTGCCCACAAACTGACAGCACAACCAACGCCACACTTAACTCGGTCGATGCTTCTCACCCATGACCTGAGCCCGTGATCCTTGGCCACCCGCATTCGCATTAATCTGCCCCAGCAAATACCATTCTCCATTCCTTGATCATACCCGCCGCTCCTCGAACACAAATATTTCCCTGCTCAACCTCAAACAGAACCGCAAACAATCCCCGGTCCATTCTTGCTTTTGGAACATTCTTCGTTGGGCGCATAACACCCAAGCTGACAACACATCCCACGGCTCATCCTAGCCAAAGGTGCTGTTGCGAGCTCGTTGGCTTCTAGTAGAAAGAGGTGGTCATGCAATACGTGCGATCAATATCTGGATCGGTCTCCAAGACTTGGAACTCAATCAACCCCGCGACCCTAAGTGGTGCTATCGACGTCATTGTTGTTGAGCAAGCAGATGGTATGAGCTTAGACGCCGAGATAACCAATCTCTGGCTAACGGCCAATATAGGATCACTGGCATGCTCCCCTTTCCATGTCCGCTTCGGCAAGTTCTCGTTGTTGCGACCATCAGAGAAGAAGGTACGGAGATATGTGGCTTGTTGGGAACGCCATCTGACGGTATCCTAGGTCGAGTTCAAGGTGAACGATGTTAAGCAAAACTATTCCATGAAGCTGGGCGAAGGCGGGGAAGCCTTCTTCGTCTTCGAGACCTCGGCCAGCATACCCGAAGCACTTCAGACATCACCATTAGTTTCCCCAGCAGCTAGTCCGGAGTCGAAACCGGTTGAGCCACCACCTAGTCGTGAACTCCCCGAACCTGACCCTTTAGACTTGGCCGCAGACAATGAAGGACCGCATCCAAGAGGAAGGCAGCCGAATTCAGTTCCTCCGATGGATAGAAGTTCAGAAAGCGAGATCGGTAATACAGTTGGGATATAAATGAGTGAACATAGGCTAATGCTCTAGTAGGCACATCACTAAAAGCAAGCGCTTCTGGTGATACACATACTAGAGCGAAGTCTGGCGATTGGGCTGGACTATCGGTACCAACGACCATGGGGCGTTCAAACACTGACGAAGTCCTTCCATCAACGAAAGCTGCATTGTCCAGGTCATTTGATGCAAAGGAAGATGGTCCAGTGCAGCAGGCACCAAAAGGTACCGCGACAGCCTGGAACAAATCCGACCGCTCTACCAGTCCACCACCAGTTCCCCCTAGCGAAGCCTTAACACGAGCAATCAGCCTGTCGAAGAAGTTATGGGTTTCTAATATACCTACACAAGTGACGGACAGCGGCGATCTGATGTTGGACATGACGGGCTATAAGAGTAGCGAGGAGGAGTCGCTTCGCGCGGAAGTCATCGCGAGAAAGATATTGTCTGAAGAACTAGAAGGAAACTACGACATTGGTGCCCTGATCGGAGCAGATGAGAAAGGGAACTTATGGATATACAGCAGCGAAGAAGCAAAGGAGGCGGCTAGTCGGCGGGCAGCTCTTAACACACTGAACGAGGATGCTCTGAGGCCAACAGATGCCATCTCGGACCCGGGATACCATAGTGATGATGGCCAAAGCGACTCCGCATCTGACTATGTACCGCCTCACTCACGCCGAGACTCAGATAGTGCTGTAGGGCTTTCCACGCCACCCAAAACTCCAGATTCCAGTGCCGGTGACCCGAATCGCAACTATGCAAAGACTCTCCGATTGACAAGCGACCAACTCAAAGCTTTAGACCTCAAGCCTGGCGCAAACTCTATGAGCTTCAGCGTCAACCGTGCTACTTGTACTGCCTACATGTTCTACTGGAAGCACGACGTTCCCATCGTGATCTCGGATATTGATGGCACAATCACCAAGTCCGATGCGCTCGGTCATGTACTCAATTTTATGGGCCGCGATTGGACACATCTAGGTGTTGCAAAGCTTTACACTGATATCGTCGCGAACGGTTACAACATCTTCTACCTAACTTCTCGTTCAGTGGGGCAGGCAGACACAACACGTGCCTATCTAAATGGTGTTGTACAAGACGGTTACCATCTGCCCAAAGGCCCGGTGATCATGAGCCCGGATCGCACAATCGCAGCTCTCCGCCGAGAAATATATCTTCGGAAACCTGAAGTTTTCAAGATGGCGTGTCTGCGGGACATTATGAATTTATTCGGCAAGCCACCAGGACAGACACCCTTCTATGCGGGTTTCGGCAACAGATTGACAGATGCGCTCAGCTATCGCTCTGTAAATATTCCGTCAACCAGAATCTTCACAATCAACTCGAATGCGGAGGTCAGCTTAGATTTACTTAGCCTGAATAAATACAAGACCGGCTATGCGAGCATGCGAGAAATTGTGGATCATTTCTTCCCGTCTGTAGGCTTGCTAGTGCAGAACGGAGGTGAAGAGTTCACCGATTTCAATTACTGGCGGGACAGGCCTCTAGACCTGGATGAGTTTTCGGACAGCGAGAGTGAGGGTGGAGATGACATAGAAGGAAGCATAAGGAGTGAGGATGAAGGCACCGAGGGCATTGATGAGGACGAAGTCGGCGAAGATCTCGAAGCCAGCTATTTCTCGCGCGAGTCTATCGATGAGACTGGAGGGTTAGGCGATTCGGTCATTGAGAGCATAGAAGGAGATGATCTAGAGGAGTCTACATACCTAGATGCGGATGGTGACGCCGCAGATGAAGATGACGAAGAGCTCGAGGATGAAGAAGATGAAGTGAACGAAGAGGATGAAGAGGGTATCACTCCAACAGAGGAGACGGAAGATACTCTAGAAGCAGCGTCGGAGCGCCTTGAGGTGTTGGATCTAGCAGCGGAGACCACGCCAATACCGGAACAGAACGGTAATCCGATAACGAATCTGCAGGAATTAGGTCTTGCATTCAACTCTATGCCTACGAACCATAAGCAAGTCACACAAGAGGCTGTTATGCAGAAAGCTTGAAACTTAGATTTCAACAAGGCTAGGAATGTTAACCATATATGGCGCCGTGACAGTGACGCAGCCTTTATGGAGCTTACTAAAAGCTGAATAATGTTCTTTCATTTGCGTTTCTCGATTGTATCATAGACAGGCATGGCGTTGTGGGATACCTGGGGTTTGGGAGCATCGGCAACGGCGTTCATCAGTGCACAATTTTCCATACGGTTAGCGATGAAGAGGCTGGCTTTCAGCAGCCAATATGTCTAGAGAAGACACGACATCGTTAGAAGATACCGCAATGATACATAGAACCGTTTAATCGAGAAAGATAACGTTACTTATTTACTAGCATTATCTGTGGAAGGCGAAATAAATCCCTTATGCCAGCCTAGCTTTTTCGCTGAACTGCGCGAGTCAAACCTTCGTCTACTTCCCAGCCCAACACTCCGCGAAAAAGTTTAGTAGGAATTGTCCAGGATGGCAAACTCAAAGTAGAAATTCCTAAAATAAGGACAGTTCAGTGGCGAAACAACTGACGGGCATGCAGGTACGAATATGTCCGCAATTTCGAGCAGCTAGACGTCTTACTACCTAACACCTGGATCGTAGTCAGAATTGATGGAAGAGGATTCCATAAGTGCGATATTTCTTCACACTTTCTGTGCTTCTTAGCTTTTACATTATCTTCACCACTTTAAACAGTGCTTTCTCTATTCGCTGGTTTCTTGCTTGCATAAATTCTTTCAAGAATACTAGAAATTTTTCTCGAGGAAAATCTTCGCTCATCCGCTTTATGTCGCAGGTTAACCGCTAAATATAACTTCGAAAAGCCAAATGACCGCCGCGCTCTAGATCTGATGAATGCTGCAGCTGCGGGGGTCATGAAAGAGTTGCCAGATTTAGTCATGGGGTATGGAATCAGCGATGAGTTTAGGTGCGTAAGACGGTTTTAATTATCTACGACACGAATTTATGAGGGACAAGCCGAACATACATTTGAGCTTAACTAGAGAGGGTAGAAAGGCTGAGAATCGCAGGGGAGACAGAAGTTAAAAACATTCAAGCTAATATACGACAGTTTCGTCTTTCACAAAGATTGCACACTTTTCGAGCGGCGAGCAAGGTACCGTATATTTCCCCCTCCCTACCTAAATCCATCCAAAGAAAATCCCCTCTTTGTCCTGCCAAGGATATACTTCCGGTTCTCAAACCCCTGAGATTGCTTTGCTCTCCTGCTGAATTAGTATACAGCAAACTCACAACTACTATCGTCTCAACTTTCACGTCCCACTACGTCTTTCTGTGGCCAATATATTTTCCCTCCACACCTCTCACGCCACCACTGCCGAGCTTCGACGGTCGCTCAGTACTGTACCCGAGCGTAATAAACCTAAGGGACTATTTGAGTTGGCGGCAAGTCGATTGTATGTGACATAGACCCCCTCATTTCATGTGCTCTTCATCTTTCTCGATACCCAGCAAGCTAACCAAACCACAGGCCACATCAACAACCTCTACAACACGACTTTTTGGGCACTGATCCAGCAGGGCGGGCTTGACGCCAAAGCCGCTGAGAAAGAACTCACAGGCACCCTGTCCAGTCACAAAAACGAGATTCTCTTCTCGCGGTTCAAAATCAATTACAACAATGAGCCGGAAATGTTCAAGAAGGGGAGTATACTTTTTAGAGATGTAAGTTCGGCATGAAAATTCTAGCCACTTAGTCCTATTCATTTACGGCAACTATTTCTGATCGACTATCGCCTTCTGACGCTTGACCAGTTCGAAATCCCACCTTCCGCGGAAACCACCTCTCCTGATCCCACCTTGGCCCCTGTCCCATCTCACTCCGCTACATCCCCGAACACTACAGGACCCGCGCCACTTTCCAAAACCGCAGCGGAAAAGGATCGTAAGCGCCGTCTCAAGGCCCGCATAGCAATCGAACACATCGATATCATCCGCGACGAGTTCTGGGACCAGCGGCCGTGGATCTTGAGTGGGAAAGCACCTTGAGCCGCCCGTTCCATATAATGAAGGGTTCTAATAGGGCCGATTGTTCTAGTAGCCGCAGACATGAGATTTCAACTGGGAGACGCTGAACGTAATATTTTATTCTCTAGGGCAACCGACTCATCCAATGAAACCAAAAATGTTCTGCTTTCTTTCAGCATACCTCTACTCCAACTTCGCCAGCAAATGGAGAACTGGGTATAGTACCGAGTAACAATAATTCATGGCTGGGGCTGAGAAAGCCATCCCCAGCTTGTCCCTCCATGATCCCACAGCCTTAATTCTAACCATCACTTCCAGCGGCAATCTTTGCCTTCCTGCTAGCGTGTGCCTCAAGGGAGTGGATATCCTTTTTGGCGTTTATGGTCGTCTTTGGGTTTGAGAATGGCTTGGGTGTTGCCTGTCATGTGGATGACGGAGCCGAGTGTAATGGTTTCAAGCTTTGTAATGACATTGCTAAATTCCTGCGCCTTGTCCTCTACCTTTTTCTTCGCGTTTTCTCTGCTTTTTCTCTGCTTTTTTCTCCACTCGCCGTGCGAGATAAGCTTCGATTGTCATGCCCTTCTCCGCAGCTCTGCTGGTGTATTGTTGCCTTTGCTCGTTGGTGAGGTGTTTTTGCTTGACGACTAGCTCCTTCCGCTTCCTCCTTACGTCTGCGGGCTGCTTCTCCGTCGATTCGGAACCGGAAACCTTTTTGAACTTCTTCCCAGTTATGCTAGACTCGAGCTTAATCTCATCAGAATTTCTTTCATAACGCTGCGCATCGATCACATCTTCTTGAACCCTACACTGATCTGAACGCGTATCAGCTAGTCTAAGCTGATTTTCTGACCTCTCAGGTTTCCGTGTTTTCTTGCCTTTACGCCGATCCCGCTTCTGCCGCTCCTTCTCTTCTTGGCGCTTTTCTTTGGCCGTCTCGCGTTCAGCATCGTCTGCCTTGCGCTCGGCGTTACCTTCCTCCCCTTGTTTCTCGTGCTGCACTTCTCGCGGAGCGCTCCCAAGATCGGCGAGTGTGCCACTAGCTTGCGGTTCGGCACGAAGACGAACTTTTGGTTCGCGCTTTTTGACACACGTTGCTTTTTCACGCTCGCATTTGGCAGTTTTGCAGGAGAGCTTTTTGGCCGGTGTTTTTGAACCCGCCATGGCGCGGGACTAGAATTGATGTTAGATTCAGTCCAAATTTAGCATCACAAAAGAATTGAGCTAGACAAACCTGGTTTCTTAAACCACCTTGAATCATTATCATCCTGTCAGCATGCATAGCACCAAAAGAGCCAACCGCCTCCTCACTCTCCTTCGCCTCACCATTTGCCTCACCCCGGGTATTTACCTGCGGTTGTGGCATTGGAGGATGTAGTAGGATTGGGCTCAACTCTTCCTGCTGCGCAGCTTTCTTGATGAGCTTGGATGCCTTCCGGTTGAGCTCCCGCGCCCTCTTCTTCTCGATTTCAGTAGTCAGATCAGGTGTTTCGTCTGCAAGAGCCTTCTCTCGCTTCGCTTCTGCCTTTTGTTTCCTTTCCTCTTGCTTCTCTTCCTTTCTTCGCTTGCGTGCGTCGTCGGCTTGCTCGCCTGACCGTCGCTTGCGTTTTTTCGATGCAACAGCGTCGGATGAATCCGCCATGTCTTCTGCAGAGTCTGTGGTAGAGGTAGGAGGCGTAACATCTCCAGAGGTATGAGGTGTGCTAATTCCAGAAGTAAGATTTGAAGCCGCAGTACTCTCCGCCGCCGAGTTCTCCTCGGTGCTCGAAATCGTCCCCTGCAACCCCTCGCCCTTGACGAAAAACCCGTACAGCCCTCCTCGATTGATCCCCGCTTCCCTCACTTGCCCAAGCGTCGTCTACACTCGAATCGTCAGCCAAATCCACCTATCGCCAGCCCTCCGCTTCCTCGTCCGAATTGTGGGTGATAGCAATTAGGCCATGGGGTCCTGACGAACCTTTGTGCCGCTCCCTAATTCCTTCAAGCTCTCATCAAATGCCCGCATCCACCATTGGTCACTAACATTGTGCGCAGGCCTCCTCTTCCCCACACCGAGCACATCCTGCTTATTGGATATCAGCAGCGGCTTGACGATGCCGCGGCCGTGGTTATCGAGGGAGTGTCCGGAGCCACGCCAACCATGCCCCTTCAAAATTGTAGCCGCATCCATGCAATTTGCTTGGGGCAGTACGAATGGCTGTGGGAAATGGGAGGGTTGTTAGGTGTTCGCAGCTGAGGATTCGAAATTTCGGCGGGTCGAAATCTTGGCGCGGGAATGGGGGGGACTTTTAGCCGGGGCGGTGTTCCGCATCCCGGCGCATCCCGTGGTTAGCGTGTTTTGTCGACTTTCCCCTAAACAGCAAAAATACCAAAATTTCCCCTACAAAAAGGCCGTGCGGGAGTGGCTGCGTTAACTACCGGAATTGAAGAGATTGTAGGTTTTCGGGTTCAGCCTTGTTTCTTGTCTAGTCACATCGGAAGCTTGTCTGCGGTTTACCTTGGGAGAAGCCCGAGTTGCCATCGTTCCGCAGCAATTGGAATCTGTCGCACACGTTCCTAAGTTCTTAGCGAGAACTCTTAGATTTAATGTCTGTAGATGCACCACAACACGGTGTAAAGACAAAGGGCTCGTTCGGTTGCAAAACTTCAGATCAGAACTGAAAGTCCAGCAGAAAAGGACGCGTTCCTTCCTAATTTGGTACGCATTTGTGGCCCCGTAAAAGCACGGGCGTGTGCAATCTGGAGGCTTCAGATTGAGTTGATTTCTGAATCTGGAGTTTTAAGCTCCAATTGAAGTCGCCGACTTTTTAGGAACATCGAAAACTTGTGACTGAAGTCGAGTTGAACCGGAATTCAAGAATCAGATTAGAGCTCCAGATCAACTCTATCCTGAAGCCCTCAATGCTAAAGAAAAAAGAATAATCAATCCAAGTATGTTTCCAATCCTCCCTCAAATATCCCGCTTGTACTTGCTACAAGCATGTAAAAATCGCGTTTGCTATCTACAAAAGGTTTCGTCCTTTATCTACATAAGTAGAAAGTCTTCTCATTCATCATGTCAGCGTTAACGTGACATTCCGTTCAATACTTTACGCCCAATTTCAATCCCACCCTACATGTTCTTGCGAAGATAATAGATGCAAGCGAAAAGACATAACAGAGTTCTGTCCAAACCACAATAACCCAGAACCTGCCTCCAGTCGCCTGAAGCAAGGCCCCAGCAATGGGAATGCCAGTTAGGGTACCGAAGCTAACAATGGTATAGCAAGTTGCATAATACCTCCCGTACTCATGCGTATCGCAAAGCTGACCAACACATACTGGTGTGAGTGAGATATTAGAGCCTGATGCAAAACCGAATATGAGTGTGTAAGTGATTGTGAGGGCTTTGATCGTGATGACCGAGGAAGGCGAGGTAGGTTCAAGGATTGAGGCAGGGAGCCAGAGTGTGACAGTAGTTGCTGTACACAACACGAGCGTAGCTATCATGCTATTAAATCTTCCAAGCTTGTCGGCGATATAACCGGGAGCCCATCTTCCGATGCATGAACCGACGTTCATGATCGCGACGAGTTGGTAGGAGAAGGTGGCGTCGATCGCACCAGTCGCCATCGCGAAGGATGTCAAATAGGTGACAGGGATGAATAAGCCCCACTCCATGAAGAACACGCCTGCGGTGGAGAATGCAAAGCTCTTGTCGCGGAAAATACGAAAATCGGGCATCACCGACTGACCAGGCCTCGGAGGCAGCCGTGAACGAATGAGGAATTGTGCAACAACGCATAAGAAGACAAAGATAAATCCGAGGATACGTGTTGACCAAGCAAATCCAAGACGCGGGAATAGGCGCTGCAGCATCAATGGAAAGATGACACCACCAACTGAACCACCAGTTGCGGCAAGCCCAGTTGCGTTGCCTCGTTTCACAAGGAAAAAGTGCCCGATTGCGGAGACGGCGGGGGTGAAGATGAAAGACGTGCCAAGTCCGCCTAGGACTCCAAATACGAGCACGAATTGATAATATTCTACAGTGAAGTGTTAGCGGGGTGTGTGTTTGAGTATTTGAATCAAATGGAGCTAAGGGTATAAGTAACTTACGCGTACAGAATCCCAACAGAAGCATGGAAGCACACAGTAAGATACTTCCCACAAGTATCAACAATTTGGGTCCTTTAGCATCAAAGATTGGTCCGATCTGGACACCACAGAAGAAGGATAGGAACACGTAGATGCTAAAAATCCATCCAATCGTGCTTTCATCGTAATCCTTGAGCTGATGTGTGCTAAGGTAGGCTTGGAAAACCCCAACGGTGTTCCTTTACGCATATTAGTAGCCATTAGTGCCGAAGGTATAATGTGAAGACGTACATCATGCCGAACGCAGCCAGCATGCCACTGAAAGAGCCTAGCACCACAAGCCATCCTGTCAACCCCCCTTCGGGGTAGGTCTCTTCATCACTGAGAGGATTAGACTCCGAGCCTACTGGAGCTGATGTATGTTCTTTAACTGGCTCTAAGGTTGACGGCAAGCCATCCTCAATATCTTTGGGTGTGGGGCATTCTTTCTCAGCAAGGGCTTGCTCTAAGGGATAGGTGGGTGGAATTGTGTAATCCTCAGCAGGCGGTATGGTTACGTCTGAGAAGTGAGGCTCAATAATTTGTCCTGGCGTGCTGCCATGGTAGTTGTGGCTCATTAGCTGTGTAAAAGTGGAGAAGTGAAAGTGTAATAATATTCTTTATTTTGTAGGTTCTGCGTCTGCTCTGCCCACGCCAATCTCCTTGCGTGCTCGTCTGTTTCCTACTTCAATTATCCCATAAGTATGTTGAGAAGAAAGAGAATGGGAAAAAAGGTGGTGATGGCGGGGTTCAAATATGACCCACGATGGTCCGTATAAAATTTCCTTATTTAGTTTAACAAGGTTTTTACGTCACGTCGATGCGAAAGAAGTGCCGCTATCGGCCAACACCGATAACAATGACTCTAAAAATGGTGTCCACCGCTCCCCCTGAAAATAAAACAGATTCCAGAAGATGCGGTCTGACGAAGTTTCGAAGAATTGTCCGAAGGGCCGAGGGGGCTAGAAAAGCTTTCCAAGTCTTGGGTAGGTAGTTCTCTTGCCGTTACATGGAAATGGGTGGACTAATTGCCACTACTAATTCCCCCACTTCGGTTGTTCGAATGTCTCTCCAAAAACCTTATGGGGCTAGTGTGTTTGATGTGAATACTCGCAGGATATCCCAGGAAAATCCTTTAAGTTTACTAGTCTCTCACTGAAACCCCACTTTCATCGAAGCGCCGAGCAATGCCTTGTGTTTACATGGTAGTCAACTATTACTGTTATCCTGCCTTTCAGTTTGCTCCCAAAATCTGGATAAGTTGTCGAGTATGTCGGTATTGTCATCGCGTAATGTCCTGGAGACCTGCAGATGTTGGAGGGTTAGAGCGTTACCATTATGTAAACTATGAAAATATTAGCCACCTATCGCGCTTTGGCTTCACCAGGCTTCAGCACGGGCCCCATGACCATTTCGTCAAGAGACCAAGGGCCACTCGATCTGTGTAATCTTTCAACTTTGTTTGGGCCGGATGTTGTAAGAAATAATATTCTTCGCCCTCTCTTGTGCGCTGCCTGGAGCTTCAAGACTAGCCGAATTTAATTGGCTGGAAATTTCATTGGATCCATTCCAAAAATCCCCAAAGACGCTGATAACAAATATGGAGTCATTCTACCTCAAGAAAGAGGGGCTAGGATTCCTTTTCTTTTGTTTTTCTATGGACGTTCGCATGAAGCTCGCTGATTGGATGGCGTGCCGAGGAACCTTGTCATTAACGGATGAGCAACACCATGTTGGAATACGGTGTCTCTCATGCCAGGTGACTGGGTGACGATAGCTGGCAGCTCCCAGTATATTTTGCATCCTAGACAGACAATGGATCTGGGAAATATTGGAAGTTACTAAAACATGGGGTCCAAATGGAAGGTGGGTTGGCCGTGGGAAAATGAACCGTTTGCAGGCTTCGTAAAATCTAGGAGCTCTATGCAATCTAAGTTTCGCCGGCCAGTAACTTCTATACGGCAAATGCTAGCAGTAGGAAATAGATGAACTCTTACCGACGTTGATCTTTCGCATGTAGCATGATCAGCAACCTCGCGGTGTATGTTTGACCTGCGGAGCAGGCTCGGTCGCCTTCTTCAACCCTCCTAGCCTAGGACCGAGAAACTCCTACACATAGCGTGACTCTATGGTGGGTATATAACTTCTTTAGGGAAACGTGGATGACAAGCACAACCGATAAGCCATGGCTTAAGAATAACCGCCAAAGCGGATTAACTTAGGGCCGGCTACTACATTATTCCTGCTGTCAGCAAAGTCAGACCGTAGAATCAATTAGCGGACATACGTATACCCGCAAGCGGATATCACTAACCTTTTTTGTTAAAAAGTTAATTCTATAGTATGCGAGGCCCGGCTTATCCTCGGTTAGCCAGGAAATTACATATTTAGCCAGCCACCTGGGTTAGATTTAAGGATCTCCATAGCGCCACAAGTGCCAAGCTATAAAAATACGCGTATTAGGGATCACCTGCTAATTAAGCCGCTAATAGACGCCGACTATATGGTAATTAGGGCCATTAGGGCCTTAAGTATAATATACGTAGATTATAGTTCAATGGCAGTAGGGCCTTAGGCAATAAGGAGGGAGGAAGGACGCTTTATTAAGTTTATTAAAATGGAGGACTCTCGCCCGTTAATTAAGCTGCTGCACGTTTTAAAGAAGGGTACATATTAAAGATAGAACAACACGATTTTAAGTAGATATTACAACTTTGGTAAGTTAGGCAAGCTCTATATAGCTTTAATTCAATTGTCCCTAGCAACTAGGAGGTCCTTATATGCAGCCATAGGCGTTCGCTACAATTACTATATATAGTTGGTGGCAATCTAGCAAGCCCACGTACCAAAGCGAAATCTACTTTTTTTTCAAGGGGGGGGTGGAAGCTGGTCACGCTTATAGCTATACAGCTCTGTGCACGACCAGCTTCTACCCCCCTTTAGCGAGATTTCAAATTCGCTTTGCGTATCTAATCTCGCCTGATTGCCACTAACTGTATATAGTAATTATAGCGAAGCCGTATGCTTGGCTGCAAGAACTTTAGCTATTTACAATTAGCCTTCCTCTGTAGTATTATAATATTTAACAAAGATTATAACACTATAGAGGAAGGCTAATTGTAAATAGCTAAAGTTCTTACAGCCAAGCATATGGCTTCGCTACAATTACTATATATAGTTGGTGGCAATTAGGCGAGATTGGATATATATAGCGAATTTAAAATCTTGCCAAAGGGGGGTAGAAGCTGGTTATATATAGAGCTGTATAGTTAAATGCACGACCAGCTTTACCCCCCCCCTTTAGCGAGCGCTGCGAAATTTTAAATTCGGTACGCGTATCCAATCTCGCTTGATTGCCACTAACTATATATAGTAATTGAAGCGAAGCTGAGTACCTATATGTAAGGGTTGTGCTAGTTGCTAGGGGCAATTAAATTAAAGCTATTTAGAACTTACCTAGCTAGCTTGCCAAAGTTTTAATATTAATCCAAAATCGTGCTGTAAAATTATTAATTTGCCTTTGATATAAATCCTCCTTTAAAACGCGTAGCGGCTCGATTAATAGGTGTGTCTTCTTGCCCTTAATGAAATCAATAAAGCTTCCTTCCTCCCTCCTTATTGCATACGCCTCTGCCTTTATAGACTTCTTACTGGGGTGCCCTATAATAGCCGCCAAGACGTAAATACAACGCCATTTAGTTAGACTTTATATTGGAGGAGCTTAAGGAAATAGAAAACGATCTGGAAGCTATAGATAAGGATAATAAGGAAGATATAAAGGCTTAGCTTAACTATATACAGAGTTAGTAGACTTCTTATACGCAGAGCTAATAGGCTTCTTAAAGTTAGATTAGCCGATTAACTTAATTAAGGCCGTATAAGTCGCTATATCTAATACAGGATCCTACCTACCTACAGTTAAATATGTTAACACTGTAATATTAAGCTATAGCCTCTTGGGTAGCTGCTTGAGCTCCTTAAGCTTTTTAGGCTTCTTAGGCTCCTCCATAAAATACAATTAAGGATAAAGAAGAAATAACTCCGCCACCTTGCCTATGCATAGAGAGTGAGATTAATAATATAGGAAGAGCTAGCGGCGGCGTGTTTATTACTTATAATTATAATATATCGATTTAATATCTAAAGGAGCCAGCGTTTACTAAAACTCTTATTAATACAAGCCTTTAATGTTATAATCTTTAGCGACTTTAAGTCTTTCCTATTTATGAGAGGGAGCTGTGTTGTTAAGAGTAAGGTATTTGCGTTAAGCTCCGGCCAATTAAGGCAAAGGTTAACACTTAGTATATAGGCGTTTGTGACGTTAGGTTTAATATAGATTCTAAAGTTATAGATTAGTGGCAGAAGATTGATACGCAACTTATTGTATAGGCTTAATATACTAATAGACGTGGCGAGATTAAGGCTCTGACTGTTAACCTCTTAATTGTATATACTCTGGATGGAAATTAGCCAGCAGCCTTTTGCTCTGGAGGTAGCTCTTGCCTGTTAATAATTAATTAACTCCATAATGAACTTCCAACGCCCTTGCAGAGCTTAGAGCTTAATATAACGCCTTGCGTACCTGCTAGTAGTGTTGCAAATTTAATAGGCTTATAAGTTAAGCTTACTAAGTATTAGCGCTGTAAAAAGCACTATCCTAACGCCAATTAGTGTTATATACTTGGCTAGGTAGATATTAAATTAATGGATAAGAACTTATAGGAGTGGGTAACTGGTATTTAGCAAGGTATTATAAATATTAAGAATCCACCTTATAAGCTTGCTACTCGGCTTACTAAAAGAGCGGCGATAAGAGGAAAAGGTGGTAGAAGAGTACACCAATCTGCCTTAAGTAAGAGCTCTATAGTTAATAGCCTAGGCGTCATTAATCACTTTTATGTTGGCTCTATAGGCTTAATATTAGATTAGCAAATTACTTATATACTAGTAAGCTAACTGCCCTTATTATCCTTACCTATATTACCAATATACTAGCTATAAGGTATTAACCGCGTAAAGAATCTAGAGGAGTTCTTTAAGTATTAAAGGTAGAGTGTAGCTGGTGATCTTGACTAGGAGGCTGATTTCAAAGCTATACACAAAGTTGTCTATGATTTGAGGTAGGACTTAGAGCTCCTATATAATAAATCTAATAGTGCTAATCCTATTAAGGAGCTTATTAGTGCTGGTGTTAAATTAGGTGTTGCAAGACGGCTATGGAAGGACTTAAAGAAGTGGGTAAATAAGCGTTGTATATAGCTTAAGGGAAGTTTTCAAGATATAGATAATTAGTAAAATATAGGGTGTCTCTACCACTACTAGCGCCCCTATAGTGGTAGAGACGCCCCGTATCTAGGTTCTTTAAGATATAGATTATTATAATTAATAAAATATAAGGTGTCTTTGTTACTGCTAGCGCCCCTATAGTAATAAAGACACCCTATATAGAGCCTTTTGGTGTATTTATAAATATTATATATAGTTAAGAACGCCGCTAAAGATTAATTATAACTCTTACCCCAAAAACCTTAACAATTGTATCTACTATATTGGAAATGGCCTTTTGCGCTCTTACTCTTGCTACTAACCTTATTTATACTCCAAAGAAGGAACGCCTTAAAGCTATAGCTAAAGGTTTCTGGGTACTCTAGCTAAGAGTACCACTCCTACCAAATAAAGGCCTTTAGCTCTCTAAAAAACTCTTTAATTAGATTTAGATTAGGTAAGTATAGAGGTAAATATACCAGCTTAATGCTAAAGGCGTTAAAGAGAGACTGTATTTTTTCCAAATAATAGAAGCTAGCGTTATCTATAACTACTACTAATCGCTTAGTAGGAAAGCGATTACACTATAGTAGAAGAGTATTTGCCACCTAGAACTTAAAGCCTTCGCTATTTATTAAGCCTTTATATACCAAAGCTGCTAGTACGCTATTAATCGTATACACAAGTAGTATATTAAGCCTCCTCTTACCCCAATTGTATGGCGTCTATAAGAATGGTATAATACTAGAAGGAGCCCAGCCTACCTTCTATACGCCTGTCTTTGAATCCGCACCTAACTTATCTACAAATACCAGTTAATTGGCAGTATACTGTGATATAATGGTAAAATATATATCGCGATTGTGAGCGCTACGTTTAAGGGCTACCTAGCGACACTTCTTTGTGTAAGCTACTTTCTAAGCTCTATACTAGAGGATTTAATTAACTTACCTACTTCCTTATCTAGCCAGCCAAATAGAGCTCTTAAAATATTGTATAGCGGCTTACTACGACGTTAAACGTATTATAGATTAGCCACTGCAACTTATTACTAAAGAGATTTAGCTTCTCCTCTAGCTGTATTAATATCACCACAATTATTAGATTTCTTAGTAGGAACTAGCCACCTTCACCATTTAAAGGTGCTAGAGTTAAGCTAAAGACTTATAAGTTCCTTCTAATTAAGGTAATTAAGCAAATTGTATACGTCAGGAAAAAATTTACCAGCATTTTTGCAGCATTTGGCAGCATTTGGCGGCTAAATGCGCATTTCGCGCATTGTAACGTATAGCGTATGGTATCAACTAAGGAGCGGCATACTGCCGCATTTAACAGAAACTAATAACGTGGTGTAGCTAATTGCGCATTTACAGCTACCCAGTTAAGTGGTGCCTTTATTCTATTAAGCTTTTTTTGCACTTAATGCGCAATTAACATATAATGCCCTCCTCGCGCATTCTGTATATCTTGCTCACTTTAAGCAATAGATAAGCGTTGCTCTTCCCACGCACTTAATAGTATTTACTCAGTCTGCGCAGTTGGTAGTATTTACCCATTCCGCGCAATTGGTATACTTTGCTTACTTTAAGCAATAGATAAGTGTTGCTCTTCCTACGTGGTTATTATTAAGTGTTTATCCCGCGCACTTAATGGTATTTATTTAGTCTGCGCGGTTAGTAGTATTTACCCATTCCACGCAATTGGTATACTTTGCTTAGTCTGCGTAGTTAGTACCCTTTGCTTATTCTACATAGTTAGTGTTCTCTGCTTATTCTACACGCCTAGCACATACTATATAAAGAACACATTTTAACCTAATAGTAGTATAGTATAACCTTAATACGCCTAATAACGCCCTTTAGTTAACCTACTATTTTAAGTTTAATATTTACATTAGTTCCGCCGCGATAGTAGCACCACACCACTAAACCCCTAATTATCTTTATTCTCGCCGTTATTTTCCCTATTAATTCCACTGCCTTCTCTATTCTTATCCTCTTTATCGCTGTCGTTTTCCCTATCTATTCCGCTGCCTTCTTTACTCTTATCCTCTTTATTAGCAAGTTCTAGTATTACCCATCTATCTCCACTCTGTAGGCGGGCCTTTATATCCTCTAGTATAGCACTATCCGTAATATCTATAACCTTGGACTCGCCGGCAAATATATACCGCAAGATATAGTAATCAATTCCTGTTTCCTGTTTATTATCACCTTAAATTTGTTTAAGGAGCGCTTTAATAGCATTAATATTATAGTCGTATGGCATTAAAATCGTCTTATTAGTATACTGCGAGAAGGAGACCTTATATATAGTTTTAGGGCTTATTCTTGGCGACAAATGCGCTAGACTACTATTGTCCTATTATATTATCTTTATTAGCCCGCATACAACAATTAAAATGGTGGGATATTATAAAATAGGAAACAGCGGTAAAGTGCTATAGCATGCAGCAAGTATCGCGATATAACGTTACGACGCGATTAATATAATATTATGTGTTTATACTTATAGTATACAGTTATTAAGTAAACCTATTATTATACTTAGGATCCAGTTCCTCTAGATCTTCTATAGTATCCTTAAAAGGATTGCTAATTGCCTACTAAGTCTATGGCATTTTATCTCTAGTTATATTCTACATCTTGTTAACTTATTATAGAAGTAGCCTGCGTAGCCTTTTATTACGCTTAGGTTGGTAGCTCTTCTAGGTATTCTATAGTTACTCCCAACTATCTATAATACGCTTTAGTAAGTATAGTAAGAGGCTTCCTATAGTTTTACCTATAACTATAGCGTTGGCTTTAAACTTATAAATAATTTATATTCCGCTTCTATAGTCCTTAAGCGCATATTAAATCGCCACGCATATAAGCCATATTATATTGGCTGTAATAGGCGAGAATAGGTTAGCACTATTCTTATTAAGGGCGAGTAACCTTAGCCTAGTATTAAAGAACACACGCTTAATATAGCGTGTAATAATTAGCGCCCTAAATCTTATCTCTCTATTCTAGCCTTAGTTAGTTAGGTATAGTAAAAGGCAAAGTACTAACTAGGCCACTAAGCGTAAAGCAGTTATCCTTAAGTAGTTCCTCTACTTTCTTTACCATAACCTTAGTATCTAGTTTAAGACAGTTATAGCTCCTGGCAACGGTATCGCGCACTATATTTATTATAGCACACCAAAACACGCTGAGTTGGTTATATAGCTGGAAAACCAGTTAGTATAATACTACTAAATCTAAGGACTGCGAACCTTGCGTACCGCCGGCCCTAGTGGCATACTTAATGCTCTATTTATTAGGCCTTTATAACGGTCTATAATAGCAATCACCTCTTTCTATATCTGCTTTATTAGTGTGTTTAAACCGCTTATATTTATTTCCGGCTAGGGAAAGAAATAGAGCTCTTTAGGCATAGAGCCTATTATTATATATACAACAAGACGTATCTAAGCGATACTATATATCTTTGTATTAACTGGGCTAAGTAGCTGCTTTATACATTATCTAAAGTTATCCTATAGCGGTTATTCGTCTAAGTAACGCATACGTTTCTTTTAAGTGTAGGTTTTAGATATCCTAGGGTCGCTTAGGGTTTGTAGGCTTTTGTCTAATAAGAACAGGACTATCTATTAGGATAACGTTATTAAAATTAACAATAATAGGTCGTACTATAGCACATAATAGTATTAATAACAGCCTTGCCTTTTAATGGAGACAATTATAGTATAGAGCTTAATATTATCCCCTTTAAGATCTAGATTATCTTGGGAGCTACTACTTAACTTATAGCGTCTTTATTTACTTTTCTACGGGATGGGTAGAGGATAAGTATATTAGTCTAGTAGAACTGTTTGGCTTTTGTATACACCTTACTTCCCTAGGAGATGCTAGACGGTCTAAAGTCTTATACCTAATATACTTTAAATGACAACCTATTTAACTTTTATGGTATAAATTAGGGTTTTCTTACTAAGTGTAAATAGAAAAGAGCCTTAACTAACTTATAATAATAAGTTAGGAGGGCGGCCTAACTATTTATTAGGCTTTATAACGGGGCGATTAGATTACCTTGCTATAGCATAGGGTCCTACTTTGCGTAATATTTTTTCTATACCGCGCAGAAGCCTAGTTCCTTATAATATTTACCTACTTTTAAGGTAGAGGGTACGGTGTATAGGATATAAAGGGTAGCTAGCGTATAGAGGGCAATATATAGTAGTGTTATGTTCTAGTTTATTATAGTTACGGTAATCTACCCCTTTATTGCAATCTAGTGCTGCTAGTTGTAACTTGCCGCTATTTTAGCTAAGTTATATTTATTTACCGCCTAGTGCGAGCCTATTTCCTTATATATGCATTAACCTATACCCTATTTATTCGCTCGAAGTCTTCGTTATATATAGTATTATATATATCCTAATCGCTGTAGTTGTTCACAAAGAAATAGTCTGTGACGTTAATATCCATTAGCATAAGTGAGATAGGCCTCGCGATATAGTTAATATTGTATATTTAGAGGGTATCTAGCGTGCGTCTTATCCTGCTACTAGATGGCTTTATACTCTATACTCTAAGTATTCTAGTTCTTGCGTCAATCTTGCTACTATTGTAAACTTAGAGGGTCTCTACCAACATACCAGCATATTTTAGGTATTTGCCCTCTCTATCTAATCGCCTAGTATCCTAGATTGTAAGTAGCAGACGAAGCCTCCTAACTTTATTACTATAGAGGCTGTTATTTGCCTACTTATATTCTCGCACCATTATAGTATTATAGCGGGGGGCTCCAGTATCAGCCTATAATGGGGTATATTAAGCAAACACCTTATTAAGCTTATTAGTGTCAGTGGCGTCCTTCCTAAAGCAAATATAGTATATAACGCTGTAATAGATGCTTAGGGGCATCTTTAATACCCAATTGTTATCAGCCTCTAGTTGGTCAACGTCCTAATCTATTCACTAGATTCCGTTAATCTACTTACGGCATTCCCTTATAAAGGGGGCCAGTTTAGATGTAAGGTCGGTAATCTCTATCTAGTGCTATACCTCCTTAACCGTACGCTAGATAGATATGTTGATTCTTTAGTCTTAAAGTATTTAAGCTGTATAGTTGTTGAAGTTCTATATATATAAGCAATATGCGTATATATTAACTACAGGACCTAGTCATATCGTCTATATTACGCTCATTGGGTCTACCGTGTTAATTATATTAGTTAACGCCTATAGCTCAAGTTCGTTCCGAAGCATTATATTAAGATATATAGTGTTATATTATAGTATCTGCTCTTCGTAGTTGTTCCATTTGTTAGTCCTGCGGTAGAATGCCTTCTATAGCTTATATACTTGCTCTAAGTACTCTATATCTATGCCTCCAATTACTCCTAGTCGCTAAATGCTCTCTGAATAGTGGGTAATAGCATATAGCTTAGGAATATTAAAGTGTAGTAGTCCTACCTTGCTTAGTTAAAACGGAAGAAATACATCCTTTATCTTATCCATTCTATAAATAGCTGCTGCTAGGTACCGGATGGTTAATTCGTCATATAATATATATTAAGATAGTATAATAAAGTCCACAAACGCCCGGATAAATAGCATAGCGCCTTTGTTCTATTTTAGTAAGGGTGCTATAGCAGGGACCAATTATTATAATAGAGATTTATATATCTTTTCTATCTATTGGCCGACATTTACCTAGCTATCCTATACCATTATATTAGTAAATCGCTCTACCTATACAAAGCGGGTGGTAATAAGTATATTAATATTCAATATCTCCTAGCCATAACTATCTATACGCGGGATATCAAGGCCCCAATATTTTCTAGCCTATATTTTACTTTGTATAAGCCCCTTAATCCAGTGCATAAGGTGTTTATTAGTAAGGCCTTTAAACACCTAGTATAGGAAATTAGGCGCCATTATCTTATAGATATTAGATAGATTATAGCCCTATATAAAGTTATAGAACGGCCAAATATAATCCAAGTTATCCTTTTTATTAGTATCGCAACCTTCCTACTGTATTCGTATTTAGTCTTTTGTCAATTAGTATATATAAAATAGCCATAGCCGCTAGATGGCAGTTATTAGATTATGCTATTTATTTATATATATATAACAAATCGAATATTTACGGCCACTCTTAATACCTATAAGCGTGACCTATTCTTCGTAATTAGCCATAAATACAGCTAGAAGTGGAAAGTAGTGTCGATCCTAGCTATCCGCGTATAGAAGATGTACTCCTTCTTTACTAGCTTTCTCTAACGCTATAGGCATTATTAGCTTGACCGTATAAGCAATAGGGTTGTCGCTAAAGCATATATTTAAGGATAGCCGTGAGGGTCTTATATTGCACCGCTAGTTATATTATTTAGTTGCCAGGTATGTGGACCGGGAGGTATATAAGTAGCAATAGGGCTAGTTAATTTATGGATTGTTAAATACGCAGTTTAATATTTCCAATTAAAATATAGAGCGGCTATGCTTTCTTGCCGCTGGTGTATTGTGTTAGTTGGGTCTTGTTACTAGCTAATATAATTAGCACTACAGTTGCGCCAAGTAGTAGCTGCTCTTGCGTCTCCTACTATTAGTCTACTGTGTTAAGCTTATTGTATATTCTTATTCCTGCTAATAAGTACTACCTTACTAGCAAGAAAGTTATGTCTCCTTAGAAAGGGCCGTAACTAATAAAAAGGGATATAATCTTTAGAGCATTTTGGTGACATACCAGTAGCTGCTAGTCCCCTATAGTTACAATTATTTTAATTCACTGCGGTTACTTACTCTTGGATTACATCCATTTTAAAAGTAGTTTTGCTTTAACATCTTTAGCACTTTAGCAAGAAAAATAGTTAGTAAATATTCCCTAAAGCCTAATATTATTAAACTACTTATTAATAGCGCGGTTAGAAGTCCTGTGGCTTACCCACTATAAGACCTATATATATTCTGCCTTACTGCTAAAAGGATAAAACGGGGGAGGTGTCTTATCTAGTATACTGCCAGTACGTTTAATATACGGCATAATGTCGCATACTGCCGTAGTATTGTCCGTAGTTTGTGGATTTCCTTGGTTCCGTTCTAGAGGCTTTTCCGCGGCACAGCCAGTGGCCTCTTTAAATGTTTTGGTCTAAAAGACGTCCGTAGATATTCTAGTTAAAGTTTGCCAATCAGTCTTAACTATCACTAGGTTATACACCCTATTAAATATTATGGAATTATTGTTATAGTGCATATCTACAGCCCTGTTATTTAGCTTATTAATAATATTATTACCTAGAGCTTGTACGGGTGGCTACTTATTATCTTGCTTCAATTCGGCCTTATAATTAGTTGTTTAATACCCTTCTAAGGTTTAATAGCATAGTGCATCGTCGTCTATATATTGTATAAGTAACTACTTATTATCTTACTCTAGCTTAGCCCTATAATAGGCTGTCTAATACTCCCCTAAGCTTTAATGGCGTAAGGGTGCATTATTATCTATCTCTTTAATATTAACGGCCTTATATCTATCCTTCTTCCATTTCTGTTTTCTTAGACAATATTGTTTATAATAGGTTAGACCGCCTATACTTTTTACTTTAGTCCCATACTTTCTATATTGCCGCTAGATAGAGCTTATTTGTAAATTGCCACATTAAGCTGCAACTTACTATAGTTTGGTTAGAAGGGGGCCGAAAATAATATCTGTATAAAACCGTATATTTAAAGTAGTGTTTGTAGCTTATGCTATGTTACAAGCAAGAGTACGGCAATATCCGTAGACACTAATGCGCTAGATGGCGCAATCTACTGCATTTTACGCTAATTTGCGCCAGATCGCGTTACGTCGGGCTAGGAGGCTCTACTTATTGCTAATATCACGCCGCCTCTCTATTATACTAAGCATAGGATTCTAAACACCACTATTCCCTACTTAAGATACTAGACTATCTTTTACAATAGGACGCGATATACAACAGCGGTATGCCGCAAATGCGGCGTGGTATAACTCTATAAGCGCTATAGACCCGCGAAAAGATATACAGCTTATTACCAGCTTAGGTATCACTACGGAGAGACTTAATACTATTAAGCGGACTTTTAAGTAGGTTATTATTAAGGACGGTATCCTATATGTTTTATTTCGCGGATGACTAAACAATTCGCTGCGCGAGTAGGTAATCCAGAAAGTTATCCGTTAAGTAGTAGAATGTAAGAAGGCACCAGCGCCATAGGTATATAAGGCTATACAGAATATACTAGCCCGCGCATAGTTAAATATACGCAAAAAGATAAAGGTGCTAGGGCGGCCTAGTATTAACTATATAGTGGATGCAGAAAAGGGGTATACAGCTACTACAAACTTGCAGAACTTGTCCCCACTTAGCCATACGCAGAATTGCGGCTGCAATCTCAAACAACTCGTTATACTACTTTGTAGGCGGTAACTAGATGGTACGAACTTAGTCCTAAGTATAGATATAGCCTTAAGTCTAGTATCGCTGCCCAATGCGCCTTAAGGCCTATGCATAGTCAAATATTAGCTGCTAGTTAAGATGTTTTCAGAGGCCGGGGTGGATTATAATAAGGAGTGGATATAGGCCGCCTATATAGAGACTATGCCTATCCAAAACAATAGGGCCTTAAGGGCTGCTCTATTAAGGGCAGTTTATTATAGGGTGGGCCAGGCTATATTTACAGCTATCTGTAGAGATGGTATACAGGTGTCTGTCCTAATTATAATATATTACTAATATTTATCTAGCCCCATTACTAGCGCGACACGTTTCGCTAGGCGGGCTAGAAGGTATTAATTAATTATAGTTGATCTAATCTACGTAGAGATAGTAACTTTAGTTGAGTTTGCCTTATAGCAAGACCTCCTATTATACTAGGAAGCCCTAAAATTATTATCTATATATATAATCTTAGGTTATCTAGGCATAATATAGCAAATCGCCTTTACTATAGGCTCTTCTATTAGGGGCAATTATATAGACATTATATTTGTCCTATGTTTTGCTAGCTAGTAGCTAGTAGGGTAGGATAAGTATTATTCTAAGAACCTATAGCCTTAGCGACAAGTTTCTTAAGATATGGTAAAGGCGTGCTAATACCGGCAATAGTATAGCCTAGGTTAGGGAACTGCCCAATATAAGTAGGAGAGGGCGTTAAGTCGCATTGCCTTGGCGGTAGCTATAGCGAGAAAAGGATTAGATACTATTTAGGGTTATTACAGTTTAGCGAAAATAGAGGCGGCCCGTACTATACAGAGAGTAATTAATAATAGTTGCGGTTAGTATATCTAAAAGTTAGCGTTACTGTCAGCGTCGCTAATAATATAAGCAGTTAGCGAGCTTAGCTGTAAGACTACAGCTAGCTGGCAGCTCGCTGCCTTAGTAGTAAAATTTAGTAGTAGTTAAAGCTTTTAGTAGAGCTCTGTGTAGAGCTTTAGTATAGAGCTTTAGTAGAGCTCCATGCAGAACTTTAATAGAGCTCTATATGGAGTTTCCATAGAGCTCTATACAGAGTTTCCGTAGAGCTCTATGTGGAGTCTTAGTAGAGCTCTATATAGAGCTTTAAGGGAGCTTTATAGAGCCTCTCTAATAGAGCTCCTGGCAAAATCTTTAGCAGAGCTCCGTGCTAAGCCCCTAGTAAAGCTTTAGTAGCTAGGGAAATTAATTATAAAGTCTGGCTTTAAGCTAGAATTATTATAGATTAGTAAACCCTTAGTTAAATATAGCACGCGCTAAAACCGGGTCAGAGGCTCTGCTAAAGGCTCTACTAGCTATACTACTTACCTAATTAGAACAGCTAGCTAACAGCTTAACAGTTAGCAAATAGCGAGTGATCCACTTAACATAGTTAGTTAGCTATAAAGGCTAAAGCTCGCAGCTAGCTAACTAGTTGTAGTTATTAGCAAGATATCTAGATTATAATCTAACTAGTTAAGTACTTAAAATCTAGATTATAGATTAGCATTAATTAACCGCTAGCCTATAAGGGATAGAAATTAGGGTTACTAGACTTTATAAATTAGGCTGTCTTTACTATAATGCGCTTGTCTGTTTTAGAGATTATAATTATTAAGAGTCTATCCTATTCGGCTATAACATATAGTGTTATAATATGCCGTATTTTATCTAGTGCTGTAGCAAAATTATAAATACCAAAGGCCTATAGCTACTGCCGCTCTTAACTTCTATTTAGTGTCCCTATTTAAGGGTCTCGCTGCTAGTAGTGTCTATAATATCCATTTTTACCACTCTCCTTATGTTCTGACGCCACTAACATCCTCTCTATTGTCGTTATCCTTGCTGTTATTACCGGCACCGTCCTAGCTATTATTATTGGCGCCCTCTCCGTCGGCCTTATTCTACGCTTTGGTATAATTACCAGTACCGCTAATATTTATTATACCCGCAAAGTTAGGGATAGCAATGTCAAAGTCAACGTCTATACTATATGAAATAGGCGTGTAATTGGCTGTATACTAGCGGTAGACACGCTGTATGGTTTTATTAACATTGAATAGGGTAATAAGTTACTAGAAGTTCTCTTTCCGCTTAAAATTCTTAAGGTTAATAAATACCTTATTATCCTTATACCACTTCTTAATTTTGTAGTACGCGGTATTTGTAAAGGTCTTGTTGCTAGTATAATAATTATAGACCACCTAGGGACTACTAATAATAATAAGGCCCGCTTGTGGTCTAGTAATTATAAGAAGGTTTCTTACTATATCCTAAACAAATTTTAGTGGACTGGTAACTGTTATATTATATACTAATAACTCCACCTGGCCGCCTTGGATACCGTTAACAGTAAAGACCTTAATTTCGCTAACTACTAGCGCAAATTCCCACTACTTGCTGCCATCTTACTGGGTATAGCACCATTCTTTAAGCGCATGCAGCGCTGCGGAGTAGACGGCAAGTTAGGCTGTATATAGAATGGCAAGGCTAACCTCTAATGGCTTAAATCTAAAGTCTATTAGCGCTATGGCCACCTAGAATACGCGTCAAGCGTGGACTAGGTTATACGTCGATTGGCTAAACTTGTTCACCTATATAGTACCATTAACGGCAAGAAACGCGACAGGGTGGTCACAGCACAGTATATTCTTAAAAAAGCTCGCCGCTAGCTTTAACTGCTCTTAGTCCTTAACTATTAGGCTTATCTAAAGCTGGCCATGCGGTAGGATGGCATTTATAAAATATATAATGTCTTTAACAAATTAATATTATAGCGAGAACCATACCATATCCGCACTAGCCGCAAGGAGATGTGTATAGAGGGAGACAGATTTCTAATAGTGGAATGGATTATTAAAATTAAAACCAAGGATTAGTTTTGGTTGGTATATATTACCAAGGAGAACCTAAGGTATAGGGTTACTAGCCTAGATTTATAGACCTCTCTAGATTAAATATAGTCTGCTCTAGGCAAATCTAGCAAGACTATTTAGCTTAGACGCCTTTCTAGCCTTGTTATAGAAAACTGCGCGTATAGCGCTAATAGAATGTATATAGGTCTGCGAGACCATATTAGGTGTTATAAGAATAACATTAGCCTTTTTAGCCAGGTATGCAATAACTATATTAGCTATAAGTGTTAATCCTATCTTATTGTCTTGTGTTATGTTATTACCAAGCGCAAATCAGTGCAAGTATTGGCGGAATTTGGCGTATTTAGTCGTATTAGGGTCTGTAATAGAATGTAGGTTTCTATTACTATCTAAAACACCCGTAAGGCGTAATAGCTACTAACCTTTAGACAAATCTATAACCTATAACCGCTTATTAAAGCCGGTGGCATTGCTAGCCTTAAATATACAGTAGAGTAAGAATGCTATATTTAGCATAGATGCGTTCTTATTAATTATAGCATAGTTATCCTGTTTCTCAAAATACTTAAAACAAGTGTTAATACCTGCTGCTGTTTGCTATATAATAGTATCCTATATATAGACCTTAGTTTCCGTTAAGCGCATATAGCGGTGAAGGACGATAGGAAATTTAGTAAGACGGCCTTGCGCAATTAGTACCTTATAGTCCTCTATAAGTGCATTGTTAATTGTCTTGGCTAGCATATCCAGTTAGTAATTAAGCGGCAACAAGACCTAGATTCTGGTAGGATTCTACTAAGGCGACCTAAGTCGATACTAGTATTGTACTAAGACAGTTAGGAAAGTTGATTTCCCAACACTACTAGGGCCTTGGATTAGCAAAATACCGCCTATTATATATTTAAGCGTAGTATAGGTACCCGTTTGCTCTTCGTTAAGTAGCGGCAAGATAGCCTTAAGGGCATTATTAACCGAGTTCTTCCCATACTTAGCGATATCGCAGTTAAAGTAATTGATACGTGGGAGATCTATAAAGTTATTAGATAGCGCAATTTGGCGCTTAATTTAGAAACTGTCGCCTTCTTACTATAGGTGGCGTAGAGTGTTAATCTCTCGGGAGATTCCAACCTTAGGGACACGCTTAGTTACAAGACATTTAATGCCCTATACTATAATTAGGGCCTTGCTTAGGTTATTAACTATTATAAAGTCATTACTGCTTAGGATATGCTCTGGAGCAAATATAGGGTTTAGTATAAACTTATAACCCACCCATGGTTAAAAGATAAAAGTATAATAGTTATAGCCGGAGCTAAAGGGAGTAGTATTAATAATAACTCCTTTTTAGCTAGCCTAGCTATCTGCGTCTTTACCTAGGAATAAGATATTGATAATAGAGTTAGTGTAAAGGGTAAGACCATTAACTATCTAGATAGTAGCGTAGTAGACTTAGTCCGCGCTACCTAGAAAGGTAATAAGATAAATAATAGTGGGTACCTAGGGGTTCTGGTTAACAACCTTAAGGCTTGTAACTGCGGCATAAAACTGGACTATAAAATACTTAAGAACGCTATTAAACTAATACCTCGCGGGGATTTTGTATAATGGTTAGTCCTCTACTAAGAGCTATATACTAAGCTGGACATTTATATTATAGTTCTTCCACTAGCGACCTAAAGGATTGTCAACGCTCTACTGCTATAGGCTCGCGTTTAGGCTCGCAATATAACTATCAAGCCATTTAGTGCTTAGTGTAAAGAAGTGGATAATGACCGTAGAATTATTTAACAGCATATCCCAAGCTTTGTAGATTTGTGGCGTAAACGGGCTGAAGTCCCTATTAATAAAGAAGTACTTGCTAAGCAACGTACGTATACCTAGTGCGAGTTTATTAAAGGCGGCAACAAACCTAATATAGTAAAGTCGCAGGGTTATGGTATCTTGTGGAAGAATGCAAGTAAGATACTTAAGTGTAGTTAGATATAACAGTCGTTAAATAACTAGAGAAGCAGCATTAGTAGTGCCAACCTTAACGTTGCCAGCGATATTGGCATCTATAAATTGGACAGACGCTGTCTTATATAAACAGTAAGTAGGTATTCTACTGGCCTTATAAAACACCTGGAACGTAATGCTATATGCTATAATATACTCTTTAATAATTTGCGTAACAAACTAAACTATAAAGTGGTTGTTGCTTAGAAGCTAGAGTGCATCTAAAGGTTTAGCTATTACGGAATCGCTATCCTCTATATAGGTATCTAGATCATCCACTAGGCTATCTACTACTAGATAAAAGCCGGCTACATTAAGGGGTTTAGGTGAGGGAGAGATAGCAGCTATACTTAAAGCAGCAGCACCTGGTATATCTACCTTGCCTAGAGTGGTTATGGCGTCTGTCGCCTAAATTAAAGTAGGTCCACTTATATAATTATTAATATTATACCCTGCAACTCTGTAGTTCTTATATACCTAACTATAAAAGACAGTTTAATAGTCTAGGGAGTTATAGTTTAGGTAAGTCTGCTTCTTCTTATCTAATAGCTGGGGACAGTCTCGCTTTCTATGGCCTATAGCACTATATTAGTTGCATATTATACAAGGATAGTTGCTCTTAAGATAACCAGCTTCCCTACAATTATTATATATAGGGTTAGGGCAGTTGGCTTTAAGATAACCGGCCTTACTATAGCTGTAATAAAGTTAAGAAGCTTTTTTAAGAGGATAATCAGCGCGCATATAGCTGGTAGACAGACAGAGATGGCATTTTAGAGCGTTATTAGCTGAGAGGTATAGACTGCCAAGCTCTAGAAGAAGAGGCTTATTAAGTATAGGGCCCTTATTATTGCCTTATAAGACACTAGAGCCCGCGGCCGCTATAGTTAAGGCAATTTTAAAAACCATAACGCCCTTAGCGAACTTTTTATGGTCACGGACGTAGTTAACGTCACGAGTTATAAAATAATTAGTGGGTAGGTCTATTTTAGTAGCAGGCTGTGTTAAGTGGTGGTCTGTGTAAATGTATTAGTAAATATAGATTCTCTATCACATAGCTAAGGTTAAAGATAAGGCAGCTAACTTACTATATTATAAGGCTCTACAGCCTAGATAGATCTACGGAGGCACTAGTTATAAAGGTAGATGCTAGTAGGGTAGGAGTAAGGGAGGGTAGTTAGTAGAGTTAGGTTAACTAGTAAAGATAAGAAGATAAGGCGCGCCCTAATAAAATTATATATATAAGGCCTTGGCGGCAATGTATATAGTTATATACTCCGCAGGTTAAACACGTGTAAAGGCAAATCTATAGTAATAAGACTAACCTATAAAGGAAGACGTGGTATAGTATAAGTTAAGGGGACTACCCTACCTAGCCTATCTCTTAATATAGGCCAGGCGATGGTCCAGTACCATTAAGCTCTTATAGTTTATAATACGAGCATATAGACGTGTAGAAGGGTAAGGGAAAAGAGAAGTAAGTAGTAAAGTAAAAGCACTTTACTATAGACAGGCTAATTACGTTATAGGTAAACGGAAACTTAAACACCGTAATCTGTTAAAAATATCACTAATAAGCATAGTCTACTACTACTAGAAAGTACAAGTCTTTTCCTCCCTTAATTAGTAAGAGAAAAGGTATTATTAGCTAAACAATCTCTTACTAGAGTACTGGGTAGGGAGTGGGATATTATAAAACCATATATAGTTTTAGACAGATCTAAAATAAAGATATTAAATATAAGAGACTCCAACGCAGAAAATACTATAGTAGAATACTAACCTCTTATATAATACCAAATAGATAAATAGTGAGATAAGTTAACATTGCTAAGCGGCTGGATGCTAGGTATATACAATATGTCTACTATCCTAAAATGCCCCAACATGCCCCAATATGCCCCAATATATCCCAAAATGCCGCAAAATGCCGCAAAATGCTATTAATTGCATAAACTTATAATATAAAATATAAAACCTCCTATAACCTTTTGCGGTAGATATGCGTTTAAATAAGCACTAGATATTTAGGCACGGATATAAAAGCATTCCGCGTACTAGATAATTATTATTTTAGATAGACTTACCTAGCAGGCCCTTAAGTGTATAATAATAACACTAGTAATTATAAAGTAAGTATAATACGTCGCCGTCTACTAGATGTACTACCTATTATATACTAAGCACTTCGCAGCAATAGAGTCCGCATATATAGATATAGGCCAGCCCTCTAACTCTAGTGGCGCGCATATCCACCGACTTTGTATAATAATAAGAAATATAGTGACGCTTATAATAAGTGCAATACGTCGCCGTCTACTAGAAATACTACCTATTATATAGTAAACACTTTACAGCGATAGAGCCCGTATGTATAGATATAGGCCAGCCCTCTAACTCTAGCGGCGCGCATATATACCAACTTTATTAACGATAAGAAATATAGTAACGCCCATAACCTCCTATATTCTACTATGCCGTAATAACTAGTTACCCCTCTGTAGGCACTTAACAAATTGCTTATATTAAAAACTGTAAAAGTCTAGCGGTACTAGACCGCCACCCAGCCCTAAATAGGCTAGGTAGGGTAGTCCCTATATATTATACAATTATGCCCTTATATAATTATGCCCTTATTTAACTGCATAGTACTAAGTCTAGCCGTATTTACCCTAACTAGTAACAGTAAACAATAGCCAATTTCACCTCTATACGGGTATATGTAGGTAATTGTAAGATTTACTGCTTTACCTCTTCTTTATTTACCTTACTTACTCTACCTTTTATCTCTCTAACAACTAACCTCTAACTACGTCTAACACTAGAGTTATACTAGTGTAGCACTAGCTAGCTACCGCATAAAGCTATTCTACTTTAATAGTTACCTTCTACTTAATATATGCCGTAATATTGCATGTACCTAACTAAATAAGCAACTTAATAATAACGCAACTATAGGTAAAGCCAAACGCGTAGTATAAAGCGAACCTAAAGCCAACTAAAAATGCGGACATTGCCTAAGGCTTTAGAATAACCATCAAAAACTACAATAGACTAAAAGAGAGGGTTAAAGATATCGCGATTAAAGTTAAGCCTAAGTATATAACATATCGCGGCAACTCTATAATAATAAAAGAAGGACACGTTAAGGAGTTTTATAAGCAACACCTATAATTTACTAATACTCCACTAGATTAGAAACTATGGGTAATCCTAAAAATTGTAGAAAGTGCTTATTCTAATTATACAAGAAGGGTACTAAGTACCTCTAATAAATTAAAAAACCTACCTTTACGTAAATATACATCACCCTAAAAGACCGAAGTATAAGACGAGATAACGCCACCTTAGCTACTACATGCGATATAGCCTATAGACGTTACCGCAAACCCACTGCCTAGTATCCCTTTGCCTTAGCTAGTAATCCTAGCGGCAAGCAACGCAATTAATATAGAAGATATTAAGATTAAAATCTAATCCACAGGCTTAACGGGCAAGTTAATAGTTAGGGTGGTTTAAGTCTTATATCTAATAAGCGGAAACTTATATACAGCTCTAGGCAAGCTATGGGAGGAACTACAAGCCTATATAGAGCTTAACATCGACGGTCCGCCTAAAAAGAACATCTATATATTGCCGTAGAGACATAAAAACCTCACAATACAGTTAGAGGGCACACTTATTGCAGCTCTTAGCAAAATAGCGAAAAATGGCACAAAAGAGGCTATGCTTATAGCATTATTCTCGCCTCCTAGCTCAAACTCCTAAGTCGCTGCCACTAATAATATACCGCCAGCCATCGAATCCGAGGCGCCTGGACGTGATAGACGCAGTGCAAAAGATAGCCAGCAAGTCCTAATATCGCGTAAGGCCAGCGGCAAGAGCAAACTGGGAGAAGGTAAGAAGCGAAGTTATTTAAAATTAGCAGTATATAGCTCTAAGAAAGATAGCAAGAGCGAGCTTATTAAATATAAGAAATTGGACAACAGTAAGACTAAATTAGGTAGATATAATAAGTGGCCTTAACTAAGATCGGTAATAAGTACCCTGGTAAAGGATAATAAAAGCAAGCCGGCTGTACCTAGGAAGTTAAACAGTCGCAAGGCCAACCTAAATAGACGCAGGAAGCGCCCTTAACTAGAATTAGCGGCAGGCACCCTTATAGAAAGCAGTAATAATAAGCTAGTTATACGCAGAAGGTAATTAGTAAAGGAAAGACATAACCTATCTACCTATAAGCCCATATTAACAAGTAATAGCGGTACTGGAGAAATCGCCGCAGATAATAGCAAATTGCCGCAACCTATTACTAAACCTGTAGGTACACACTAGCCTAATAATATAATAGACAACCCTACTACTATATTACCAACCGTTAATACCCCTTAAGATGTTACCGTAGAGGACAGTAAATTGCCGTAATATACCAGTGGATATAATAATTAGTTCCCATATTACACTAACTCTAAAAACACAGAGAGTAGAGACAAAGATAAAAATTCGGTTAATAATAGCAACTAAGACAAGGATTTGGTTAATAATAACAACTAAGACAAGGATTTAGTTAATAATAATAACTAAGATATAGACGCAGAGGAAAAACTTAACTAGTAAAATTTCCTAGCCCAGCTCTATAAGGCCAGGAAGAATAACCTAGATAGTACACTAGCGCATATAATAGAGGCGGATCTTCTACTTACTCTAGAGTATTTCCTACTTGTCTTATTAAAAGCACTCTCTAAGACCGCCCTAATTAAACTCCCTAATTAGGGCCTTATATTAGGCTTTAAATTTAGCCTATACTAAGTAGTATATATGGCTTGGGTATTTAAGCAAGAGAGGACAATTAAAGGAGGTAGTATCTGTGCAGATAAACCTAGCGCGGGCAAGACTATATAAATAATTACTTAATAGCTAATAAACTACTTTTATTATTAGAATATAATAGACATTTAAAAGGCCTAAGCCGTTAGGGATATAACCCGCTACCTACCTAAGATATATCCGCTGGATATAAAATGCCTACAGGTAGCAAAGCAGCCGATTATATACTACTGTAAAGATAACTCTAAGAAGCTATACCCTATAGACCTATAGTAAGGCTGCTTAGTTATCCTTACGCTAAACCTGGGCCTGCTAGGATTCCTAAAGGACGCGAGTATAATATTATAAGATAGCGCGATTATAAAGCGCCCCAACCTACCCTAGATTACAATTCTCGCCCCTAGCTATAATAAAGTTAAGATATTTGGTAAACTAAAAAAGGACAAATAGCCGCAAATCCGCAAGGCTCTTAAGTGGACCAATAAGGAATAATAGGAGAATGATAATAACACATATACAGTTAGCAAGACTTTACTACTATACCTATAGGGTAAAGCCAGGTTTAAGAACAATTATCGCCCTACCCCTAATATAATAGAACTATTAGCGCTAAAATACTTAACCTAATTCCTTCTAATTACTACGCGAAATTATATTACCATATAACTGATACGCGAGTTTATTACTATATAAACTAGTATATAGAAACACCCAACTAGCCAATCCCCTAGAACGTATTAGGTATTAAAGAGTGCAATATAGGTTAGGCGTATCCTCTAGGATAAATGCTACCTAGACGCAACCAGTAGAGTCTTAATATCATTTATTTAGGATATAGTTAAGGAGTACCGCATTACATATAATTACAGCCCCGCTATATAGGGTATATCTAGCACGCCTAATAATGGGAACCTAATACAACCAATATAGTTTATTATGGCAGGATTAAAGAGGCCTAAGTAGGAAGAAGTAGATAAGCTAAAGGGAATAGAGTTTAAAGTACTACTTAAACTTAAAGAAGAAAACATCCAGCTAAAGAAGAAGGAATTTAACTATCTCTATAAGGATGCGAAGACCAACCTAGCTAAAGCAGTAGTAGATAGGAAATTCGGCAAACTAGCTACATTTTTCCACATAGTTATTCCAACGTTTTAGATATATAAAGGGGAGTCAACACTCTAGTTTAACCAGTAAAAGCTTATCCTAAAGAACAGCTATCTTAAATTAGTTATATTATAGGCCAACACTAATAATACTAAGGCGGCTATAATTATAGCTATAAAGGACCAAGTAAGGACAGAGTAGAGGCGCCGACATAAGGAACTTCTAGCTATATAGGAGGAAGATAGTAGTAATCTAAATACTAAACCTAAGATACCGTAACTCACCTAAGCCAAGTTATACACTAACGCGAAAACAGTAGCGAGCGTAGCCCAGATTATCCAATACTGGGACTAGCAAGCCCCTATTATAATTAAGTCCGATAATAAACACCTAAAAACTTAGAGTTATATACTTAAGGACCTAATTATCACTAAGTGGACTACTAACCCGCTTAGTAAGGAGTTCACCAATATACTTAACCGCCATTTTTAATAGAATATAAAGTTCTTTAAAGCTAAAAAAATCTGCAATTATGTTTATGTTAAAAAATAGATGGACAGTTTAGCGTATAAGATTGTCATTACCACTTACTTACCTCTTACACTAGCTTGTTAGTTTAATAGGCTATATAAAGAATACAGCAAAGACAAGGTGCTCCGCTATGCAGCTAGCATGTCCAATATTAAGAAGGCCGAGGCCAGGTAAACCTTTAATACTAATAATTCTAAGTAGATCCTACTTTGCACCTTTATATTAATTAGGCTGTCCATTAACCTACAGCATGTAAATTACACTATTATAGTTAAGCCAAGCTATAAGCTCTTAGAGGTAAAGCAACTATTTACTTAGATAAATTAATAAGGACAGACTAAGCCCGTCTACTATAGTACTATTATAGCCAATTAGAAGTTGAGTATTAAGTAAAGAATATTAAAGTTAACTAAATTTACGTCGTTACTGCAGAAGTTGGTGTATAAGGAGAAGGCCAGTTCGAGCTTAAAAGTAGGCTAAGGTAAAAAAGACACTAAAACTATCTAATACTAGTAACGATTGTAAGAGTATAATATAACTATAAATAGTTCTAAACACTATATATAGCTGTTATATGGCGAAACCTATTACGATTATATAGTGGCGTATATATAGGCTAAGGGACGTGTCTTCTAGTAACTTGCAGGTAGTAGCGTAGCGTATATAATAGCGTTAGGAAAAAATTTACCAGCATTTTTATAGCATTTGGCAGCATATTGCGGCTAAATGCGCATTTTGTAATGTGTAGCGTATAGTATTAACTAAGGTGCGGCTAAATGAAAAATTATTAAAATTATACTTTTATACATGCTTACTAATATTAAGAAAGTATATATAAAATATAAAATATATTAATTTTATTATTAATATTA
>Ga0307507_10000411_pt1 | contig 89208 bp, 18 predicted proteins | sample 7_EM_MG_FD_207223 | JGI IMG/M metagenome (GOLD analysis project Ga0307507, IMG submission 207223) | Populus trichocarpa ectomycorrhiza microbial communities from riparian zone in the Pacific Northwest, United States - 7_EM | ecosystem: Host-associated > Plants > Roots > Unclassified | place...
GACCTTTTTAAAAGGGTAAGTTCGATAATTCCTTTAAATATATCCCTTTTTACCACATCTAAAGTATTCTCTATTTATAGCTTAAGTTCTTTATTTATTAGTTCCTAAGGGTGTATAGGATTGAGCAGCATTAAGGTCTATAGGGTTGTATATAGGGCTTTTAGGTTTCGGAGACGGATTGCGCTTTAGGGTATATACCAGTTTTATAGAGTTTTAATATAAGGTATAGTTAACTTCAGAGAACAAGTCTATGTGTTATATTAAAGATCCTTATTAATTTGTTAATATATTATAGCAAATTTAGATAGGGTTTTTAGTAGTTCTTTACCTACTAACTAGGCTCTAATCTTATCTAAAATAGCTTATTAAAGGGTAGCAACTCTAGCGGCTTTATTCTAATCTAGCTCGCTAATAAGATCTAAATTTTTTAAAAAGAAGCTGGTAAAGTCTTGGTTCTATTATTATAGGGTTTTAAGTTTAGTAATAGCTGTATATTCGCAGCTAGCGTTATTATATATTTATTCTAGTAGAGAGATAAAGGTTTTAAAATTAATAAAAGTGCTATTATAGAAGAATGGATCTATGGTTTATGCAGCGTCTTTACTTAATTAGGATATTCTATAGCTAACCTTACTAGCTTTAGTAGGGTATTAATTATAGTTTATTAAGAGTTTAAGACGGAGCTTAGTTATAAAGGAATATAGGTTATTTTAGTTTCTATTAAATATTAGAGGATTAGGGAGCTTTTTAGATTTTATAATAGATACTTGGTTTATTATATATATGGATTAAGCTACTATTACTAGTTCTATATTCTTATTTAATGGGCTAGGTTTAGACACCATTATATTAATCTCGTTTATAGGTGTTATTATTAGGGTCTATAATATAAGTGCCTTAATGTTACGGAGTTCTTTATAGAATGCTTCTATTAATTACTAGTGCTAAACTTTTAGTATAGCCCACTACTAAGCTAAGGCGTCTATAAAGGACTATTGTATTATAGTTAACTGTTCCCTAACTAGGGTTATAATACTTATAGTTATTAAAAGGGATTTAGGTTCGTTTACTATTTTAATAATAGTTATTTAGACGCAACGTAATATAAGGGCGCGAAGAGGCTTTAGGGAAGATTTAAAGGAATAATATAAATTCTATCTAATCTAAGGGTATATAGCTCTTACTAAATATAAGACGTTGCGTAAAGAAGAGAAAGGAATATAGGAAACTTAGAACTAAATATTTAGGGTCTTAGCAGCAAACGCGTGGGCATAAGCCTATATGGATTTTAATAGGTTTTAACCAAATTCTATTATATTAGTGGAATTTAGTGGAATTTAATTAAGTCGGCAGAACTTGGCAGAATTTAATTAACTTGGCAGAATTTGGCAGAATTTGATTAAAGCGTTGGAATTTATCTGTTAAGTGCTTCACTAAGACATTCCTACTGTAAATGGGCTAGTCCCGTTACACATATAGCTTATACCTTATTAGTTTATTTCTCTAGTAATCTAAATACTCTTTTATAACCTTTCTTGCTAATTCCTAAATTCCTTAGATAATATACTCCTCTTAGAGTCTTAATACTAAGCCTATAGCTCTATTATATCCTTAAGTTATTTCCTTATAAAACTCCTTTATAAATTCCTCTATAATTTTCTTTAGTACATATATAGCCTCCTAGTGTTCATACTGCTCTAAGTCTAAATCCTTATTTTATACTTTTTGGATTCTTTTTAACCATTTACCCTTTAGCGTTTTATAGGTCCTTCCTTCTCTAGTTACTATAATTTTAGAATAATTATACCTAATTAATCCATCCTTATCTTTACGTAGCATTGCCCCTAATGGCTTTTTATTATTTTACAACTCCCCCTTTCTACTAAGTGCGTTTACTCTTGCATTTTTAGTACCTTTAGTATACTAAATTTTAAAATAGTATTTTATAAGCATCTCTGCCTATTTAATTTATATATAATTAAGTTCTTTTGTTATTAGGAACCCCGTTAGGTTCTTATAGTCTATTTTAACTATAAATGGTTTCTCTATGCCTTATAAGAATGCTCTCTATTCTTTAAGTGCCGTAACTATACCTAATAACTCCTTGTTATAAATATCGTAGTTTAACTCTAGTAGTATTATCTTCCGACTATAGTATGCTACTAGATACTATATATCTTAGTGCTTTTATAGCAAACATACTCCTAATATAAAGTCTAATACATCCGTTTCTATAACTGTATCTAACCCTAGTTAATAGATTTTAAGGATTAGGTCTTGGGTAAATAATTCCTTAAATTTCTAGAATAGCTTCCTCTATTTACTGCCCTATATCTACAGTTCTTCTTTCTTTATAAGTCTTATAAATAGCTTAACATTCTTTAACTACTATATAATAAACCTTCTATAGTAGTTGCAAAACCCTAAAAACAATCTTAACTATATAACATTCTCTAGTTCTTACCAACTTACTATAGCCTTCCTTAATCCTAATCTAATAGTACGCCCATTTTAGATCTATCTTTATAAAGATTTACGCATTGCCAATCCTGTCTTAAATTTCGCTAATTAAGGGTAAAGAATACCTATTCTTTCTTATAATACTGTTTAACTATCTATAGTTAATATATAACCCAAGTTTTCCATTTTTCTTTAGTACAAATAGTACTAAATATCCCGCTAATAACTGCAATAGTCTAATATATCCCTTTTATAGATTCTCTTAAATAAACTCCTTAAATGCTCTTAACTCGTCTTTAGTTAGCTTATAGATTGAAAAGAACCTTAGACTTATTCCTAGTTCCAACTCTATTTTATAGTCCCACGCTATATACTCTAATAGCTTTTTACTTTTTAGGCTCTATAACTTCTTACTATACTTATAGTATCTCTTTGGTATATAACTTAAGCTTTGCTTAGTCTCTTTATATATCGCTCCGACTTAGTACTATACTATTTTAGTAGTTTGTTGCATCTTGCGCCGTTAAGTATTTTTAATATCAACCAAACCTATAACCCAATCGATCTTTGGATTATACTCCTATAACTAAGGTATTTCTAATATCGCCTTATCCTTTCCTAATGGTTGGATATTAAAAGATATCTTAATTTATTTTTCTTTAATGATTATTTAAATAGGTCCTGTTTTAAGATTAATAATACCTCCTCTATAGGCTATTAGATCTCTTAAAATTATTATTAACGGGTATAGGTGTTTTTTTATCTATATAGTAACCCTATTCTTTTAACTGCTGCTAGTAATATATGGTTTCTTATTGCTCCACTATCCACCAATGCCTTAAATTTTTTATTTTGCCAATTAACTTGTAAATTTAGGTGTTATCCTTAAATTCCTTTAAGGGTTTAAGCTCTATTATTAGCTCCCTCTAGTTCTATAGGCCTCTACTTTTCCCAACTATTAGCTGCTAGATCTTAACTGTATTTAGTCCTCTTTAGGCCAATACTTAGTTCGCTTCTTTTCCTCTATATACTATAGACATGTATTTTTAGTGCACTTCTACTACTATTATCTGTCTAGGCATTCCTCCATAAAAAATCTTCCTAGTTAAAATATTAAGTTGCCTAACTCCTAAACTTTTACTAGGTGCCATCTATATATATACTTAGCGTCTCTAAGTCGCTTCTTATCTGTTATCTAATATATCCTTATTAGATACTTGCGATGCTTATCCTTAGGTATCCTATATATATTGTATACATTATCCATATATATAATCCATAATAACGTATACTATATTAGGTGCTTTAGGTTAACTTATAGCTCATCTTTATTCTTAAGTTTAAACCTCTCCCGTGTTAATTATATTTGCGCATACAGCCTCTAGGCTATAGCGCTATAGTTCTATATACATAAATCCTTTTTAGGCAGCTTAATATATACTAGTAGCTATGTCCTATTAGTTTATAAACCTCTAAACTAGTAGTTTACCGCTTCCTAGTAGAATACTAGGTTGTTAATAACTAATAGGTAGTTTAAAAACAATAGAAAAGACTATAAGAAATTAAGAAACCCTAACGCCTATCTATGTCCAATTCGTATTTTATTTCTGTCCTTATGCTCTCTATAGTCTATTTACTAGAAATCTCGTAGAAGTTGCCTCCTAAAATCCTATTTGTTTTATCTATTCTCCCATAAAATCTTCTGCACTAGTGCTATGTACTAGTTTAGCTGCTTTAAGAGTCTCGCAGTCTTTACTATTAGTAAAGTGTTTTTCTTTACAATTAATGCAAAGAGGGGTAGCATGCTTTTTAAGGCTTGCCTATTGTTATACAAGTAGGACAGGCGTGGTCCTTAGATAGATATACAGCCGCACAAAATCTATAGGCCCTAGTAGAGCATCTATCTCCTATATGGCCAAATTTTTGGCAGCTAGTGCACTGCATAGTAGGAGAGACTTCGAGGTATTTTACTACCTTAGTAGCTGTACCTGCAATTAAAATCTCTTTTTACTTAAGGATTTCTTGTCTTTTTCCCTTATTCTTTATAGTAAAAACTATAGAACCAAATCTGGTTTGTGGATTATGTCTTTTTACACTAGATAAGGTCCATCTAGGTAGTCCTTGTATCCTTACAGGATTAAAGGTCTTAATTTCTTCTTTTAGAAGCTTAGAGCCTCCCTCTTTTAGAAACAGGTAGGGTAGGAACCCTATGGTCTATAATTTGAACCCAAGGTTCTAGTTTTTGTTCTCTTTAGAAGGTAAAGCAGTTATGCCAGATATCTTTATATTTAACTAGGAAATCTATATTATACTCTTCTGTAGTTATAAGGAGAATGTTTTGTTTTCCTTTAGTTCTAGTTATGGATGCTAATACTAGCTTTTCTACTTGCAGTTCTGATGCAAATAATTAATTGACTTTGTTTTGTATAGAAAAGGTATCTAAATAAAGGCTGGTCCTTTTTGTCTGTAATTAAGACTAGCTTCCTTTCTTATAGCTGCTTCTTCTTACTTCTAGTAGAAGTAGAACTCCTACTAGAAGGAGAAGGGGTATAAGGTGGTAATAAGGAGGGTGAAGAGGACGAAGAAGGAAGGTCCTATAAGGGCGCGAAGAGGCTTTAGGGAAGATTCGAAGGAACAATATAAATTCTATCTAAATCTATGGGTATATAGCTCTTGCAGAGTATAAGACGTTATATAAAGAAGAGAAAGGAATATAGGAAGCTTGTAACTAAATATTCGGGAGTCTTAGCAGTAGACGCGTGGGCATATATACACGTGGGTTTTGACAGGTTTTAACCAAATTCCATTACATTAGTAGAATTTAGTGGAATTCAATTAAGTCAGCAGAATTTGGCAGAATTTAATTAAAGCGTTGGAATTTATCTGTCAAGTGTTTCACTAAGACATTCCTACTATAACTGGGCTAGTCCCGTTATAGTACCCCCCCCCCCCCCCCTTTAGCTAAAGGTCTAAAATAATTTAATTTAGTTAAGAACTTATAACTTATCACGTTATAAGCGTCATGATATATTTTAAGTTCTTTTTAATTTTAAGTTTCCTGCTATTGTGTTTTATATATTTGTGTCAGATGGTAATTATTTACCTTTATATTATATCTACCCAGCCAGAGTAGGCTATAAAGGATGGTCTTTATAGAATTCTTTTACCAAGGTAGGCATATTGGCCTTAATCTGGTTATAGGTTTCCTAGGTTTATGTTTTATATCCTTCCTACTTAATAAAAAGTTTAAATTATTTAAATTATAGTTTCCATTCTATATCATTAATTAAGTTAATAAAGTAAGAACTATTACCATTATTAACAATTATAGGAGGTGGCGGCGGCACTTTATAAGTCATAGGATTATCTTTTAAAGGTTGTAACAAGCTTACGTAAAATATTAAGTGTATTTTTATCTTAGTTAGTAGTTTAAGCTTATAGGTATACGGGCTCAGTTTCTTCTTAATTTAGTATAGGCCCATAAACTTCTAATTAAGTTTCTTTAAGGGCCGTTAAGTCTTCAGGTTTTATATATTTAGGTAGGCCATATTACCTTCCTTAAAGTCCTATATAGGAGCTTGTCCTTTATTTATATGCTATTTCTATAATGTTTAAGCGTATATTAATTTACTTCATAATAGTTCCGTTAACTGATTTATTTAATTAGCAAAGTTGTGCGCATTAATTAACCAAATCCGTTTAATTGTGGGTCCTATTATATCGATTTTAGGTTATAGTTTAAATCCAAGTTAAGGGTCTTATCCATAGGTCGCGTAAAATGGCATCACGCCTATTAATACATTTATTATATTATTCGCGGTCAACTTAGCTAAAGGCAGCCATTTTTCCCAGTTGTCTTACAGGTAGGAGCAGTATATTTATGGGTATTATTCTATAATTATATTCGCGATTTCAGTTTAGCTATCTATCTCTAGATAAAATGCAGTTAAGAGTTGTGTTTAAATACTTAATTATTTATATAAAGCTTACCAGAAGTCTAAAACAAACTAGCTTCTACAGTTAGATATTATTATATTAGGAAGTCTATATAGCTTAAAAACATTCTTAATAAAACATTTAGCTACTAATATCGCATTTTTATAAGACGGTGAACTATTACCATAATGTTTATAAACCCATTACTGCTAGGCAAGTTAACTATAAAGTCAATTAAAGTGTTACGCCATCTTTGCATTAAAACTGGTAGTAGTTAAAGTACTCCTTACTTCTTTACATAAGAGGTCTTTCCACGCATGCACATTCTATATACTTAAACATATTTTTATATATAGTTGTGCATTATAGGCCAGTAATATACTTATTAAACAATCTTATAAGTCTTTATATAGCCAGGATGTCCTACTACAGAGAAGTTGTGTATAAATTTAAGTATCTTAAATTATAAAGGTTCAGAATTTAGAACTACTATCTTCTGTCAATAATACAATCGATTATTTTAGATTTTGCATTTGGCGAGTGTAATATCCTTATACTGTTATTTTCCTATTCAAATCGCTTTTATTATATTAATTATCCATACATTATTCTTATATTTATATTCCATTAGCTTATTAATTTCTATTTCCTATTTATTAATTTCCAATTTATTTCTTTTAAGTTCCGTATTTAGGAATATAGGGCACAGTTTTTTAAAGCGTTTAGGGGGTAGTAAGATCCATAATTGATTTATAATCCGTTTATCTAAAGTGTTTATAGGTAGGTCTTGTAATTATTATATTAATGCGTTAGGCTTCTAATTAAGTTTGCCCAGTTAGTATATAATCTTAAAATTAAATTATAAGAGGTATTCGGCCTAATAAATCTGGCGCTGCGTTAATTGCTTTATAGTTATAAAGTACTACAGGTTCTTATAGTCTGTTAATACGCATATTAGAAATAATAATCCTTTAAGCTTAGGGCGCCACTATTTAAAACATCTAATAATTGCAAGCAGTTCTTTGTTATATATTTTATAGTTTAATTTAGTAAGGGCGAGCTTTTAGGAGAGAAAGGCTACTAGGCACAGCTCACCATTCTTATTATATTGCAATAATACTCCCCCTAAGGCATAATTAGATGAGTCTATTTTAATAACACATTTAAGGTTAGGGTTAAAGTGGGCAAGAATTAAAGCGGTTATAAAGCGTTATTTTAAGTTATTAAAAGCTTGTTTGCATCTGGCAGTCCATTTAAATTTTATATTCTTCCTTATTAGGTTTACTAACAGTTAGGCAATTTTCAAGAACTAATTAATAAATTAATAATAGAAATTTGTAAATCCTAGAAATCCTTAAATATCTTATACATTACTAGGGCTTTCCTAGTTTATAATTATAGCAACCTTCTTAGGGTCTATTTTAATTCCGTTATGGGATATAATTAGGCCTAAGTATATAACTTTAGATGCGTGGAACTTATATTTCTTAATATTGCATTGCAAACCCGCGTCTTACAGGCGTTTAAGGACCATTTAGATATGCTTCTAGTATTTAGAAAGTAAAGACAAGTAGATTAAGATATTATTAATATACGCAGTAATAAATACATTAAGGAATTCTTAAAGCGTATTGTTAATATATTACTAAAACATACTAGGACCATTCTTTACACTAAATGGCATTACTAGGTATTTAAAGAGTCCCCATTATGTACAAAAAGCTATATACTTTTTGTCTCTATAGACATGGATTTAGTTAAAGGTAGTAACTATATCAAGCTTTATAAAGTACTGTGCCTTTAATAAGCGGTTAAGTGTTTCTTAAATTAAGGGAATAGGATATTAGTTTCAAATTATAATTGTGTTTAGAGCTTAATAATTAACATAGAATCTTAAGCCTCCTCCTAGCTTTTTAATAAATAGTACAGGTAAGGCGAATGGAGATTAACTAGGGCAAATAAATCCTTTTTCTAGATGCTTATTAAGGTACTATTATATTATAAGCAGTTCTTCTTATAATATACCGTATAGCGGACCGAACTTTGGTGTTATACTAGGTTTAAGTTCTATCTTAAAATTATATATATTCTAATATAGGGGTAGTTAGTCTACAAATCTTTTCTTAAACTTATTAATTAGATTATAGTACTCTTTAGGCATAAGAGATTAAGAGTTAATATATTGCTTTGGTTCTAGTGCTTTCTTAATATCTTCTATAGTTATAGTAAAGATTTTATAGTCTTATTTTTATACTAACAAAATAAAAGGTGCGGCTTATATTATATAAATTTTAAAAGGTTTTAGCGTAACATCTTCGCCTTCTTTACTACAATTAGCAGTTATAGCCTTATTATTTTGGCTTAGGGTCCATAGTAGGGACAGTTTATATTATATCAAATTTAAATAATCTTGTGCATATTTATAGGGTAGGTAGTATTTTAAGCAATAACTTCAGCAGTAGGTTATGCGGAACTTTAGTGTTTCTTTAACCCAGCTAATTAAAGGGTTATATTATTTTAGCTATCCGTGTCTAAGTATTACCTTATAATGCTTTAGGGGTGTTATAAATAAGGAAATATATTTAAGGTATTCGCCTATCTGTATTTTTATAAGAGCGTAGTGTGTTAGTTCGCTATATATTAAGGGCTTGCCATTAAAGCCTTATAAGCCTTAGGGCTTATTAAGTTTCTTTAAATTTAGGTGTTAAGTTTTTATATAGTTTGTGTTAATAAAGCCCATACTAGTAGCTCCGCTGTCTATTAGTATTTATACCTCCTTCTATTTTTTAAGTGTTTGAATTTTGCTAAGTATATTAAGGGAGTTATATTATATATTAGCGCTAGAAGAGCCTAGATACTTATACTCTTCCACTTATTGTCCTAAGGCGCAACTTGGCACTAGAGTAATTCATTTTTCAAGTTAACTAAAGATAAGATACTTTGTAACAACTAGGTATAATTTATAGAACAAGTATAAGTTAAGAAATAAGTACGGCTTAAAAAATGAGTGCGATTTAATATCTAGGAGGAACTACAGCGGACCTTTTTAAAAGGGTAAGTTCGGCAATTCCTTTAAATATATCCTTTTTTACTACATCCAAAGCATTCTCTGTTTGTGGCTTAAGTTCTTCATTTATTAGTTCCTAAGGGTGTATAAGATTAAGTAGTATTAAGGTCCATAGGGTTATATATAGGACTTTTTAGGTTTAGAGAGAGATCGCGTTTTAGGGTATATATTGGTTTTATAGAGTTTTAAATATAAGGCGTAGTCAGCTTTAGAGAATGAGTCTATTTATTATATTAAAGGTCCTCATTAATTTGTTAACACATTATAGCGAATTTAGGTAGGTCTTTTGGCAGCTCCCTACCTACTAACTAGGCTCTAATCTTATCTAAAATAGCTTATTAAAGAGCAGCGACTTTAGCAGCTTTATTCTAATCTAGTTTACTAATAAGGCCTAAAAATTCTGAAAAGAAGCTGGTAAATTCTTGGTTCCGTTATTATAGGTTTTTAAGTTTAGTAATAGCTATATATTTATAGCTGGCATTATTATATAATAATTATTCATTGCTTAACGTCCGATTCGGATCCCTATTGGGCCCACGCGGACTACTCCTTATTTACATATGGGGAGAAAACTCTATTTAAGAAAATAAGAAAACCCTATAATCCATCTCCCCGCCTTTTAGGACTCGTATATAGGGCGCCTACAAGTTACCTGTGGTGCTCTACTACCTTACTTTATGACCTCCTTGGGAACCACTGCTGCTGTAATAAGCCTACGGACGGGCTAGTATCGCAAACTTAACTCTACTACTATAGAGTTATTAAGGGGTGCCTAGTACTTGCCCCTTTGCCTTCTATTACTATTTCCTTTATAACCTAGAACTGGTCTAGTATATTTTAGCTAATAAGCTACTGGGTAACCGCCTTAAGACCTTTTTATATTAAGAGTAGTGTATTATAGTTCTCTGTGCCAGCTACTAAAAGTATTACTTCTTAGTTGGTGCGTAGGGGGTATAATAGTATTACGTATTTTAGTGTCTATCTTAGCCAGCTATATTTATATCTTGGGCTACCTACTAGGACACCTACTTAGTAGAGCTAATCTTTTAGTCCTATTATTCCTGTTCTTAAGAGTGTTGCTATTATGTTTTCCGCCTTTATTAGGCCTTCTTAGAGCCCTTAGGTGTTTACCCCCTATAGTATTAACTATGCTACAGCTTGGGTTTCTCTTGCCTAAGATAGCCTCTGTACCTTTAACTCCCATACGCCTCTCTAGTGTTGGTCCAACTAGTGTTATATTATGGTAGATGGTTTTCTAGTGCTCTTTTATGCTCTACTTTAGCTCCTTTCTTTTTCTTGCTGTTGTCTTTGCTGATCTCTTACGCGTCTCCCTTCCTCCTCTATATGGGCCTGGGCCCTAATATAGCACTATTCTTCTTCTACTTTCTTTACCTGTTTCTCTAACATATCTTCCCTACTTTAGGGTTGTTGGTTTGTTCTCCTATAGGGCACCCTAGGGTTACTCTATAGTTTGTTTAGGTGTGTCTTAATATACTTTATAATATTAGAGTTGCGCTCCCTTTACACCTTTTACATTGCAGCGGCTTTAATATATAATTGTAGGGGGGGGATATTAGCTTCCTTCTTAAGCAGTGCTATGGCCGTTCGCTTATACCCGCCTGTTATGCTCCAGAGATAAGCTATTTAGACCTTTTAAAGTGGTTTAAGGAGTAATTTAGGGGGGCCTTTCTTAGATTCTCCTATGGCCCAAATACTAGATCTATACGTTATAGTTGGCCGGATAACTACTGTATATAGTAGGCGTGACCTCTGGAAGCATGGACCCTATGTAGAATTAACAATCCTGGACATTGCGATATACTATGCTTGGCCCTTACAGGCCACTTATAACGCATGTGCGCTCTACCAGAGCTTGCTATCTACCTATACTCCTAATACCCTTAGGCCTTAAACTAGTTGACCCCTAAAGCCTTAAATATAAATTACATGCTAGAGATCTGCAGATTGGTTGCGTTTTCTTATAAAGTAGATTAGCTAGTATTTCTCTGGTGAGAATTAGACTCTGTGTTATCTTACCTATTCTATATAGGTGTTATAGGCTTTCTCTAGTGTTCTACAATTCTCTGCGGCTATTGGGCCGTATGTAATTAGGTTTGTGTTATTAATGAAGCCTATTCCCTGGGTCGCCCCTTCTTTAAAGAAGTCGAGTAGGTTGCTTATAAAGAAAAGGAAGAGTATAGGCAAGAGGGGTGATTCTTGTGGTATTCCTATTGTGACTGTAATGGGGGGGCTCTGGTATCCACTAAAGACTAGTAATGTTTCTTTCTAGCCTATAAACCCTTAAATAAATTGTACAATCTATTCTAGAAAGCCCTTTGCCTTAAGGATGTATAGGAGGCGCTCGTGGGGTATGTTATTGTAGGCACCACTAATATCTAAGCTAAGCGGCATTATTATATATTCGTTCTAGTAGAGAGATAAAGATTTTAAAATTAATAAAGGTGCTGTTATAGAAGAATGGATCTATAGTTTATGCAGCGTCCTTACTTAAACAAGACATTCTGTAGCTAATTTTGCTAGCTTTAGTAGGGTATTAGTTATAGTTTATTAAGAGTTTAAGACGGAGCTTGGTTATAAAGGGATATAGGTTATTTTAGTTTCTATTAAACATTAGAAGATTAGGGAGTTTTTCAGATTTTATAATAGGTATTTGGTTTGTTATATATATAGGTTAAGCTACTATTACTAGTTCTATTTTCTTATTTAATAGGCCAGGTTTAGATACTGTTATATTAATTTTATTTATAGGTATTATTGTTGGGGTCTACAATATAGGTACCTTAACATTGCGGAGTTCTTTGTAGAGTGCTTCCATTAATTACTAGTGTTAGGCTTCTAGTACAGCCTGCTACTGAGTTAAGGCTTCTATAAAGGACTATTGTATTATAGTTAACTGTTCCCTAACTAGGGTTATAATACTTATAGTTATTAAAAGGGATTCGGGTTCATTTGCCATTTTAATAGTAGTTATTTTAATATAACGTAATATAAGGGCGCAAAGAGGCTTTAGGGAAGATTTAAAGGAATAATATAAATTCTATCTAAATCTATGGGTATATAGCTCTTGCAGAGTATAAGATGTTACATAAAGAAGAGAAAGGAATATAGGAAGCTTATAACTAAATATTTAGGAGTCTTAGCAGCAAACGCGTGGGCATATATATACGCGGGTTTCAACAGGTTTTAACCAAATTCTATTACGTTAGTGGAATTTAGTGAAATTTAATCAAGCTAGCAGAATTTGGCAGAATTTAATTAAAGCGTTGGAATTTATCTGTTAAGTGTTTTACCGAGACATTCCTACTGTAACTAGGCTAGTCCTATTATAGGTCCTTCTTTAGCCTCTTTATGTAAGTTTCCTTAATAGAAGCTACCTCCTTACGGAGAGCTCTTATTTCTTTTACTAGTCCTTTTAGGACATTGTTTGCCTTTTCTTTTCCTTATATAGAGGGATTTTCCCTACTAGGATACTCCGTATACAGTCCTCTAGCTATTTAACTTGTTCTTTTTTTTTTCTTTTTCTTTTTCTTCTAGCCATTTATAGGCCGGGGTTAGGCTTTCTAGAGCTTTTTATAGGTGTTGTTCTGGAGAAAGGAGAGGAAGAGGTATACTAGGTATACTATCCGTAGTAGTAGTTATTAGTTTTATTATCTTTTTTGCAGGTTTTTAATTTTCTTCCTCTAGAGAAGTCTAAGGATGTCCTCTTTTCTCTCCTCTCTTAGATAGGCTAGGAGGAGAATGGAAAGAAGATAAAATAAAAACTTATTGTTATTTCTTTCTATAGGGTTTCTACCTATAGACTTGTCGTTACTTGTCTCTATAGAGGGTTTCTTTTTAGGCCTACTGGACTTTGGCATTTTATGGGGGAGTTTCCTAGTTTTTACAGTAGATAATAACCTCCTTAGGTCTCTTATCTCCTAGTCCCAGAGGTAAAAAAACTAGGTAAAAGCCTTGCTAGTTTTTACTATCCTTTTACGCCCTTTCTCCTTACTAATCCTACTTGAAGATTTTTAGAGAGATTAGGCTAAAGGGTAGTAGAAAAACCAGCTAAAAAAGACTAGTATAGTTATTTTCTTTTCCTATTAAAAGTAGAAAAAACTACTAAAAAAGGGACTTGTTAGGCTTTTACTAGCAGAAAAGCCCTAAAGGCAATCCTCCTCTTATTAAAGAAAATCTGAATAAAGGAGATATAGAAAAGTACCTGGCAATATATTTAAATCTAGAGCTTAAAGGATTGCATCTACGTAGGTATTGTTTAAGTTTATATTATTAGCCATAAAATATCTAATATTACTGCCAATCTTATAGTTTTTAAACACCTTAAGTAGAATAGCCGCTATATTCTTACCAGTATGTTTACTAATAACCTCGCGAAGCCCTAAAACTACATTCCACTACCTCCCCTACTTATTAATAAAGTAGGTAATAACACTAAGAATTGCATAGGCGTTTGGTGACGTCTAAAGATTAAAGGATATTAATATAGCGCTAAGGGCGTCGTGCAGCTCTATCCTTAACTAATTCTTCTTATTTATAAAGGTATCGGTAACCTAGCCGCAAATAGTATTGCCTATTTTTAGTAAAAACCTATTAAGGTCTAGATATAGGAAGTTTAGAAGCTAATAAAAGTAGATATTATTAAATTAAAAGAAGGTAATATAGCAGTAGACGATCTATTAAATAAACAAGTCCTTAAAAACCTGGAAGTTGCGATTTAAATTAAGCGACCTTTCCTGCTAATATTATATAATCGTCAGTTGGTTTAAGGATTAAAGGCCTTCTTAATTGAGCTTGCCTATAGTTTTATTTATATTATAATTGTCGCAGAGGTAATTTAGGGCAGTAGTTCTTTTAGTTAAGATAATTATAAGCTCCTGTTAACGTTTTAATCGCTTATAAAGATAGCAGTAGTAGTACTAATCCTTCCCATTACCGTCCTTCTCTTAAATATCCTCCTCCTATCGCCATATCGGTAATATTCGCATTTTAGTATTTTTAGGCGCCTTTATTAAGGCGTGACACCAAATATATTACTTGCCGTTTAGCTTAAACTCCTCCACATTCCTTAACGCGTTAGTTCCGTTTGGGTTAAATTCTTTAGAAGTAATAAGGATATTATCTAAGGTAGGTATACGGATAGGGAAAAATCGTTCTATATTAGTTAGTAAGGAATAACACTTAAAGGACAAGTAGTAATACTAAGGGAGGGAGGCAAAAAGGGCGACGGCGAGGACAATAGCAGCGGTAAGGGCAAAGGTATAAGTTAAAGTTTTAGGTTTAGCGGCTAGTACTAGTTATTAAAAACACTAAGCTATTACGTAAACCCATAATTAGCTAATCCTACGCACTAATAGTATAATATTCTTTCCTCCCTCCCGATTAGGTATAGGGTTTAGAGCTCTAAGAGCTCCACTACCTTAGATCCACTCTATCCACCAATTAAATCACTTAAATCCGCTCTAGGGCAAGCCTCAGTCCATCTAGGGGCTCTATATTGGCTTTAGTCTAAAAAGATTACTAAGCAAGAGCGCATTGAGAATATTTAGCCGATAGATATTAATAGGAAAAGGTTGTTGAGGTAACTGAGATAACGATGCAAATAAGGGCTAAGACTAATATTAATTAGTATTTCTATATAATGCTTTATTGGGCGTTTGGGAAATCGTATTTAGAATATTAGAGAGAAAGTAGGTGTCGACCTAAATTAGGTTATCTTACCCTAACTCAGCTACTTACTTATTGACTTGGTTATTAACTTAGTTACCTATCCTAAGTTTTATTGCTACCCCCTTGTCTTTCCTTTTCTACACCTTTCCTATATGTATATATAGAGGTCTTAGAACCACATTTTAATAGATAAAGTTCTTATTCTTTTCTTATAATTAGTGTATAGATATCTAGTTAATAGTTATAAGCCTGGTGTTACGGCGCTGGTGGAAAACGGTAGATTATAGCAGTGGATTGTGGTGGACAATCGCAGACAGTTTCTTACTGTTTTAGACAGTCGCAGTCACGTGATTAGATAATTGTATAAAACCTTAAGCGGCGCTACCCTTCTTCTCTTTTCCTTTCTCTAGCTTTGGATCCTTGTTTATAGATAATCTAATTATATAGGCTTGCGCGCCCCTCTTACCGTGCTTATGCCTTAATTAACTAAGTTGCTAATATTATCTAAAGTTTATCACTACTCTTTCTTCCTAAAAAGGAACTTAAATATATCTATAAGGCTATAAATAGGACAAGGATAAAGAATAGGACCCTAAGGACAGGACAGAACCCTAAGAACTAAAAGAATATAAATAAAACACGAAACCTAAGAATAGGACACGCATGGACCAGAACCCCTAGAAAATAAACAAATAACCAGAAATTACCTAATACCCCTACCACTATGCTAAGAAACATAGCAGCTGGTAAAGCCGCTATAGGACCCGCAAATACCTCTAATGGTAAAACAGTTGCTGTCTTAACCCCCTAGGAAGAGCTCACAGCAACTAATGCCGAAATTAAATGGCTTTAAGAGCTGCTTAAAACCAGAGACACCTCTATACCTAGTAAGGGGTTATTAGACACCTAGAGACTTGCTATAGTCCTTAAGGCCCTAGCCCAACGTATAGCATTAGCATTATTGCGGTCCGTAAAGGTTGCGGACCCCCTATTGCTTATAGATGGAACTAACCCTATATTTAATAATTAGAAGCTTTAATTGTAAGATAAGCTTAAAGTTAATACGGACTACTTCCCTACTACCTAAGCTAAAATGGCCTATGTTTTTGGCCGTACTGGTAGGGATGTATAGACGCATCTACGTCCGCGATATGCTTAGGACTTAGTAGACCCCTTCCTCTCTAGAGAAGAGATAATTAACTACCTATCTTCTATTTATAAGGACCCCTTTAAGATATAGAACGCCCGCCTTAATTATAAAGCCCTTAATATAAAAATAATAGAGACCTTCTCGGTCTTCTAGACCCGCTTTTTATACCTAGCTAGACCCGCTTAAATCCCTTAGGAGGATTTAATGCTAGACCTTTTTAATAAGCTTACCCTGGACCTATAGCGCGCCGTGCTACCGGTTTATACTACTGTATAGACGCTAAAGGAACTTATGGACTAGTGCCTAGCTATTAACTAGGGCCTCTGTTAAATTAAGGCACGTACTAAGCGGTATAAGACTAAAAGCTCTGCCAACTAGAATATAAGTACTATAAGAATAGGCTATAGCGCCCTAGTAAGATCTGTAACCCCTATAACACTAACTATACCGCCTACTGTTAACCTAGCGGCTAGCTGTACAGCTAGCCCTGCTGTGGGTCCGGCGAATACTTAACCTATATATAGTAACCCCTGTAGATAGGCCCTTAGTAATTAAGGGGCCTACTTCTTATATAGCTAGAAAGACTACTTTATAAAAGACTGCCTAATAGCGGCAAAGATAAATAAGGTCCTATTAATTTAGGAGGATGGCATAGAGTTGGAAAAAGAGGAACCCTAGAGTAAGACTCCTCTCTAGGGTTAAAAGGAATTGATATATCATATATTAATCTAGGTTGGCTAGTTAGTGGAAGAAGCTGTACTATCCCTTATACTTTATTCCGCAATAGATATTAAGTTTTAACCTCTACTTTGGCTAACTCTAGAGTAAATGCCTTTGCCTTAATAGACGCATAGTGTGCTATAAAGCTAGCTGACTTTTTAAATGCACCCCTTAAGGAACTGCCTAAACTAATTCCTATTTATGGATATAACGGATAGATAGGACCACCTATTATAACTATCTTGCAGATTTACCTCCATATAGACAGATAAAGGTAGTATAATGTCCCCTTTCTTATTACGGACCTTTAAAGCTATAATATAATCTTAGGAAGAAAATGGCTAGCCTATTTAGGCTTATAGCTTAATATACAGAATAGATAGCTTATTTGGCCTAAGGATATGCCCCTAATACCTTCCTTTATAAAAGAGATTAGTATTACAATAGAGAACCTTATACGGCTATAGATAAACACTGTTTACTAGGCCGATACTATGCGTAGGACCAGGCTTTTAAAAAGGATATATAGCTTGACCTATAATGGATCCGTGTACTACGCCGCCCCTAGACTACCTATGTTATGCCACCCGTACTAAAGATTAAAAAAGTTAGTAAAAAGCTAGCGGAGCTCCCTATAGGGAACTTAGGCCCTATATAGCTATAAAGAATAGCAAGGAGTATTAGATGCTATACTAAACGTATAGACTAGAGGGATAACTTGCGGAAGATGGAATAGGAGCTAAGAAAGATTATAAACCCTAGACCGCAAAATATAGCTTAATAATAGTCTGTAAAGAAACCTAGGGACCTCCTACTAGTTAATATCTGCTATATTAGCGCTGTAGGATTCTACTAGAACTTAGTTTAACCTAATACCGTTACCTTTACCACCAGCTTATATAAAATTAATTAAATAATTAAGGAAAAGGAAAATAAGCTTAGTAAATAGGAATGTAAGCTTATAGATAAGGAGCTGGTAGAATAGAAACTACCCCATTAATACTAGAAATTTAAGGACGTATTCTTTAAGGCAGTGTCTAATATACTCCCGCCTTACCAACTATACGACTATAAGATTGAGATTGAGCCAGATAAGGAAGACATACTTAGCTATAGCCCCCTTTATTAGCAGTCTACTGCCGAATTATAGGCTATAAAGTAGTACCTTATTAATAACCTAAATAAGGGCTTTATTAAACCTAGCTAAGCCCCTTTTAACTTGCCTATTTTTTTTTACCAAAAAGCTAAATAGAGGACTTTGTTTCTGCATTAACTACTATAAACTAAATAATATAACCCGCAAGGACCGCTACCTACTGCCCTTACTTAATAAGACTTTAACCTAAATAAGTAGAGCTAAGATCTTTACTAAGCTTAATATCTGTTAGGCCTTTTACCAGATTAGGATGGACCCCAAATTAGAAGATTTTACTATATTTTAGACCCGTTACGGAATATATAAATCTAAAGTACTTCCTTTTAGACTGACTAACGGACTGGCTATATACTAGCGATATATAAATAATATACTCTTTAACTACCTTAATAACTTCTATACAGCCTACTTAGATAATATTATAATCTACTCTAAGAATAAGTTAGAATATAAGGAGTATATCTATAAAGTACTATAATAGCTTTGCGAGGCTGGCCTCTAGGCTAATATTAGGAAATTAGAATTTAGTGTTAAGCATATAAAGTACTTAGGGTTTATTATTAGTATAGACGGAATTAAGGCAGACCTAGAAAAGATAGCTGTAATTAATTAATAGGTACCCCTAAGTACTGTAAAGGGGGTATAGTTATTCCTAGGGTTCTATAACTTCTACTAACTCTTTATTAAGAACTATAGTAGGATTGCCTAGCCCCTAAGCCTACTTACCTATAAGGACTGGCCCTTTTACTTTAATACCGCATATAGGCAGGCCTTTAATAAGCTTAAGAAACAACTGGTCTCTGCTCCCTTACTTGCCTACTTTAACCTAGAATGGCCCTTAAAGCTAGAGACTGATGCCTTAGATGGTGTTATAGCTGGCATTTACTCCTAAAAGCAGATAGACGGAGAATGGCACCCTGTTGCTTACTATTTAAAGACTATGGTAGATACTAAGCTGAACTACTATATCTATAACAAAGAAATGCTGGCTATTATCTCTAGCTTTTAGCACTAGCGTGGATAGCTAGAAGGGACCCCTAAGCCTATTTAGGTAGTCTCTAATTATAAGGCCTTAGAATATTTTATAATAATAAAGGCCTTTATGGCCCGGTAAGCACGCTAGGCGGATATCCTATCCTAGTTTAACTTCCTAATTATATACTAGCTAAGCGCCATAAATCGTACAGATGCCCTTATAAGGCGTGGATAGGACTTAGATAACTAGATGGCTGTGAAGATCTTATTACAGACCTAGATACTACTATAACTAGAGCACCTTGACCCCTGGATATAGGTAGAACTAAATATAGACGCTAAGATATGTCCTGTTAACTCTATAGAACTTAACCTTATTAATAAACTGCTGTAAGTAAACCGTACGGCCCCTTCTCTATAAGAGTACCGCGAAAAGGTAAAGGATACTACTAGCCTATAGTCCCTTAAAAATGGACTGCTTAAGTACTGGGAACGGCTAGTGGTGGTAGAGGAACGGAATTTATGGACTTAGCTTATTGCTAAAGCATATACTTAGGTCTTTATAGCCTACCCTAGAAAAAATAAGACCTGTAGAATTATTGGTAACCGCTACTACTAGCCCAGAATGGTTATAAATATTAACCGCTATGTATAGAACTGCGATAACTGCTGTAGGTTTATAATTCTACAAGATAAAACCCCAGGGCTATTAAAGCCACTCCCGATACCAGAACGCCCTTAGCAGTATATCTCTATAGACTTCTATAAGTTACCTATAGACTACAATGGATATAATATGGTTATAATCCTAGTTAACCTCTTTAGCAAGCGCCTATTCTTAATCCCCTATTATAAAAATATTAATGCTAAAGAGGCGGCCTAACTGTATATCTATTATGTCTACTAAATTTACAGACTACTAGATACTATTATATCTAACCGCGGGCCGCAGTTTATATTAGCTTTCTGGAATAAGTTTACCTAGATCCTAGGTATTAGGCTAAAGCTCTCTATAGTATACCACCCTTAAACAGACGGTTAGATAGAGATTGTAAATTAATACTTAGACTAGAGACTCCGGCCCTTTATTAACTACTTTTAGGATAACTGAAGCGAACTACTACCTATAATGGACTATACCCAGGCAACCCTACCCTATGACTCTATAGGGTTTGTACCTATTTAGCTAGAAATGGGATACTTACCCTATATAAGCTTTAACTGGGAGAGACTGGAAGGACCATAGACTGTATATAAAAACCTATCTTATAAGAAAGCACAGCAGTATGCTAGACGCTTAGAAGAAGTATAGATAATAGCCTGTAAGAACCTAGAGAAGGCCCAGACATTAATAGAATAGTAGGCAAATAAGCACAGGCGCGAGCCTAACTTTACTATAGGCAATAAGGTCTGGGTTATAATAAAAAACTAAAAGATAGAACGGCCTAGCCGTAAGCTAGACTATAAGATGGCAGGACTGTATAAGATCCTTAATAGAGAAGGCAACTTATATAAGATTAAACTCCTAGACTTAATTAAAGTCCACCCTATTTTCTTACTAGATAAGCTATAAAAAGCTATAAATAACCTACTACCTGGATAAAAGAATAAGCCCCCACTACCGATTTAAGTTAATAGCGACGATGAATAGGAAGTTAATAAAATACTAGCCCATAAACTAGTATAAGGAACGCTAAAATACCATGTCTAATAGAAAGGTTATAATCTAGACCTAATCTGGTACCCTACCTAGAACTTTATAGGTTGCCCCTAGAAGCTTAAAGAATTCTATAACTAATACCCTAATAAGCTAGGACCCCTAAAGTATTTAGATAAGTAGATAAAGTGCTAGTATAGCGAAGATAATAAGCTACCTATTAAGCATATAGATAAGAACACCTTATGGACATAATACAGATATATAAAGCCTGAGGACAGGCTTTTTTAGAGGGGGGGGTAATGTTATGGCGCTAGTGGAAAACGGTGGATTGTGGTAGTGGATTGTGGCAGACAATCGCAGACAGTTTCTTACTGTTTTAGACAGTCGCAGTTATGTAACCAGACGATCGTATAAAACCTTAAGCGGCGCTACCCTTCTTCTCTTTTCCTTTCTCTAGCTTTAGATCCTCGTTTATAGACAATCCAATCGTACAGGCTTGCGCGCCCCTCTTACCATGCTCGTGACTTAATTGACTAAGTCGCTAATACCTGGGGCTGTTTCCTATACACTAATTACTACTTTTAATTAGCTGTTCCTATAGGCTTATGTCTAGGTACCGCTTATACTTATAATTACCCTTAAATTGATAATGACTTCCCTTAACTAGTGTTATAATAGATAATACCTATAGTACTATAAACTTATAGAGGCTAGATATAAGGTAGGGACCTAAGCTAGATATAAGGCAAGGAGCTAGAAATAAGGTAGGGCCTAGGGGCTAAAAATAAGGTAGGTGCTAGATAGACGATTACTAAATAGTAGGGAAGGATCTAGACACTACTATAGCTGGATACTAGATGGACAATTGCTAAATAGTATGGTAGGATCTAAGCACTATTACAACTTAGTTAGATACTAGATAGACAGTTACTAAATAATATTTAATTAAGCAAACGAATACTAGAACGATTTAATTAATTAATTAATTGAATTAAATCAAACTAGAGCCTTAATATTGGCCCATTACTAAATTAAATCGAATTAAATTAAGACCTCCTAGGGTATACTAGACGTTAATCATTTAAACAAACCCAATAAATAAAGAACGATTTGGTTAAATGGTTGATTAAATTAAATTAAAAAGAATTATTTCGGACTACTTAAAGAACCTATACGTCTTAACTTCCGAGTAAGCTTCTACCATTAGTTGGCTTAAATACACGTAATTAAGTTAAGTTAGACTTTTGGACAACTATCTACCCCGCTTAAAGACTATTATTATTTTTATTAAAATATATAAATATCTATTATGTAGACGTTAGATATATATAAAAGAAAAAACGGTAAGTATTACTAACGTAATACCTCTATTAGCTATCCCATTTAAGCCATCCTATATAGCGTTAAAGAACCTATAATAAAAGGTTTATAAATATACTACCACTTTAGTTAACCTTACTCTATCCATTTAACCTTAAGACCTATCCACGGATTTAAATCCTTATATTAATGGCGCTATAGGCATGTTAAGCGACTTAACAGCCTTCCTATATAACGACGATGCTCCTTAGGCCGTAAAAGTAGTGGAGGTTAAAAGGGGTATAGATTAAGTTAATGCTAAAGTAGATAAGGTCAAGATATAGGTTAATAAGGTTAAGACATGGGTTGATAAGGTTAAGATATACGAAGGCGGGCGGCATTGAAATTGGTCCATTTTGCTAAGCGAGACCCTGCAAAATCGTTACCTTATATTAAAAAAATCGTAATAAAACATCGCGACATTTTATAATTATAAAACCACAAGCAGAAGATATTTTAGCTTCTTCTCTATTTTATTCACTAGACTTTATAGTATTCAGGGGTGGTGGCGTTGCAATGCGCGATTTTTAAAACTTAGAGATTTTAGTATTCTTAAGTTCTGCGCAAATGGACCAATTTTAGTGCCGCCTTCGTAGGTTAATAAGGTTAAGATACAGGTCAACGACGTTAAGACACAGATGGACGGACTTAAGGCCGCCGTTAATAACAATATGGTACTTTAACGAAACTCTCTATGGAAGTGGCCTGGCGAAACAATTAAACCTATCTTAGCGCCTACTTAGGTTAAGGGCTCTTTAAAGTATACTATAGGTAATGGTTTTTCTAGCAGAGTTAAAGACTTCTAGAGGCTTACTTTAGACCCTACTACCCTAATAAAGCTAGTAAAGCTTTATTTAGTATAAGGCTAGAATAGATAGAAATAAGCCACTTTAAGGGATATTAATATTGCCTGCTATATAGAATTAAAGGATATAGTTACTACGCATCTATATAAGTGTCTAATAGCCCTAGCTCTAAAATAGGGCCTATAGTATAGCGTCCTTAAACGCCTAAGAGTATCTCTATAATGTTAAGGCCTAGAAAAGCGCAAGGTAGAGATAGATAATAGGTTAAAATAAGTTAGGGCACAAGAAGACCAGGACAATAATTCTATAATAGGGTTAGAATTAACCTTGTTATAGGATTTTCACGGGACACCTCTGTAACACCTTATACACGTCCACCTGTTCCTACCTATTTCTATCTATTTCTACTAACATAGTAAGAAGAAACCAACTGCAAGACGACAATCTAATGGCAATCTGCCGGCAATTTACGGCAATCTAATAGCAATCTACCGCATTCTGCCATATTATGCTAAGTCTACTAAATCCTGCCAAGTTCTGCCAGGACCGCTACTTAAATCCTATTCTGCTCTGTGTATATATTAACTAAGCAACCAAACTAATAATATATACCCTTTTTTCCCGTTTCCTTACCTTTGCTCCTTATATAACATCTTAACCTTATTATATAGTTTATATACATAGCTTAATAATATCTACTTTGCTATATATTATTATCACTTATATTTACTTCGTAATACTACATTATATTAAAACCTTAAAAACCTATACTTTACCCTGCCCTGTTTAAAATACAGAATAACCTTAAAGCCCCTATAACGGCCACTAATATTATATCTATACTTTAGGAATAATTAGCAGATATATAAAAGTCCTTTATAGACGCCCTTATATAAAACTAAGCTGCTATAGCTTAACAGCAAGCTAAATAAAAAGTATAGTACTAGAAAACAATTAAAGCCCTCTAAGAAGAAATCCGCATCCTTAAGACGTCTATACTAAGCCCTTAAGACTAATTACTATTACTAGAAGCCAATACGCGGAATATAAGCCCTAAACTAGCAATAGTTATCCCACTAGTAGAACCGACTACTATATTATAATAATCTAAAAAACTACTAGATCCTTTAGTATTTACTAGCAAACAATAAGAGCTTTAGTTATTCTTAAGCCGGCTTAAAAATAAGCTAACTAGTAATACTAACTGTTACCTAACTAAAGCTAACTAACTCTACTACGCCCTAAGTCAACTAAGAGGAGATATAGCTAACCTTATTAAACCTCTTTAGCTAAACTTAGTATAAAGCCTAGTTATACTTCTTAAAGCTATATATAGTAACCTAAACTGCCAAGCTACTACTTGAAGGAAGATAAACCATATAATTTAAGAAAAGAAAAGTTTCCTAGTATACTTCTCCAAATTTAATTACTACATAAAGGAAACAGGCTAGAATAACTCCGTACTAATTAACAGCCTTATTAAATCTCTAAGCCCTAAACTAAAAACCTTCCTAATTAGTATAGACCTACTAAAAGCCCTTAACACCTACGCAGACGTTATTAATAAATAGTACAATAATATACTACGCCTAACACCAAAGTCCACTCCTTAATATAATATAACAACCCCGTAAATGTCCACTAAGTTATTATCCCAGCCTAAGCACCTTAATACTATAGATATTAACACTAGGACCGTAGGATACGCCCTACTGGGGTCCTCTAAATAAGAATAATGCACTAAGCTAGGCCTCTGCTTTAAATATAGAAGCAGCTCCCACCTCTTTAACTACTACTCCGCCCCCTTCTAAAAAGATCTATAAATAGTTAACGCTAGCAGCCGTTCACTGCACTAATCTTCTAGCCACCAGCCCTAATCTTTATCTAGCTCTAACTCTATATCTAGTAAGCACTACTTATAAGGACGAAGTTATAACCGACGTTCTATAGAAACCCCTTCCCGCTTACCACTAAAAGGTACATCCTAGAGTTAAGTCGCTCTTTAGGATAGCCATGTTACAGGATCTCATTAAATGCATTAGATATAGCAAACCCTAACTCTTAGGATTGTAGTATAACCGTTAACTACTATCTTTAGTAGAAAGGTTAATAGGCTAACGCTTAAGTCCTAATTAATATAGGAGCTAGTAGTATAGGATTTATTAATAAGATCTTTGCGTAAGACAATAGGTTTACCCTAATACCCCTTAACTGGCATATTAATATATTTAGATTTAATAGCAAACGCACTATCTTAGGCCGTATTACTTATATAGCGGCCCTAAGACTCTAATACCTAAACCACAAAGAATTAATTAAGCTCTTTATAACTACCCTAGGTTACCTAGTAATCCTTAGACAACCCTAGATAAAGCTATATAAGGTAACCATTAATTAGGACAACCTTAAGCTTCTATTTACCGCCCCCCGTTGCAAGTAGAAGTGTCTTATAACTTGCTACTTAGACCTTAAACTAGAATTTAAAAAATCCACTAGGATCTACTAGTCTAAAATTTCCACCAATATTTACCCCATACCTAAAAAGTCCACCTAATTCCACCAACCTAAGAATTCTACTAAATTCTACTAATATAAGAATTCCGTTAACGTCCACTAAGAACCTAGAAATTACACTAAACTATATAAACTAACTTTAACTACTGCACCCTAAACCAAGCAGAAGCTTAAGCTTAATATATAAAGGTACTAGAAGAACTGGTATTCTACTATAAAAAGGATACTTAAAGAACCCAAACCTAAATCTAATGCCGACTCCGTACCTAATACTAACTTTATACCCAATACTAAACCTAAAACTATATAAGAAACTAAGGATAACCTAAGCTCGCTTAACACCTTAGATATCTATATAATTATAGTTACCTTATTAGCACAACTTGCCAGGAAACCTAAATATATAATCTTTACCATTATAATGGCCGATATTAAAAAGGCCCTAGTACTAAAAAAGCACACTAACCCTGCCATAAAAGTACTAGTATACTACTATAAGCACCTGGAGGTATTCTTATAAAAGGAAGCTAGTAAGTTAGCGGAATACCAACTATATAACTATAAGATTGTACTTAAAGAAGGAAAACAGCTAGGATTTGGACCCCTATACAAAATGTCCTAGAACGAACTTAAAGTACTATAAAAGTACTTAGACGAGCACCTAAGTAAAGAATTTATTAGAGCAAGCTCTTCGCCTATAGCTGCACCTATAATCTTTATTAAGAAACCTAGCGGCGGTCTGCGCTTCTGTGTAGACTACTAAGCTCTTAATACTATTACTATTAAGAATTGGTACCTACTCCCGTTAATTTAAGAGACACTAAACTAATTAAGTAAGGCTTACTACTATATAAAATTTAATCTTATCTATGTATTTAACCGCCTCCGTATTATAAAGGGAGATAAATAGCTTACTACATTCCGTACTAGATACGGACTATTTAAATACTTAGTAACGCCGTTTGGCCTTATAAATGCCCCAAGTTTATTCTAATACTTTATAAATAATACCCTATAACCTTACCTAGACGTTTTTTGTACTGCTTATATTAACAATATCCTAGTATATAGCAATAACCTGGCTAAATATAAAAAATATATTAACCTTGTCCTAGAAGCCCATATAGAGCTAGCCTATAATTAAATATAGATAAATACAAGTTCTATAAAATAGAAGTTCTATACCTTAGACTTATTATTTCTATAGATAGTATATAAATAGACCTAAAGAAGATTAAAGTAATTATAAACTAGTAAGAACCTAAGAACGTTAAGGACGTAAGAGCCTTTATAGGATTTGTTAACTTCTACCAATAGTTTATTAATAACTTCTCTGCCCTAGTTTTACCCCTTATAGCTCTAACCTAAAAGGATAAAGATTTTATCTTTAAAAAAGAATGTAAGAAGGCCTTTATTTACCTAAAAGTTATATTTACTACTACACCTATACTCTAATACTTTAACCTAAACTAAAAGAGTGTTATAGAGGCTAACTTATCTAACTATGTCACTAGAGGTATTTTGTCCTAGTATAATAAGGAAGGAATACTGCACCCTATAGCATACTTCTTAAAATAACTAAGTCTAGCTAAATATAACTATGAGATCTATAATAAGGAATTATTAACCATTATTAAATGTTTTAAATAATAGTAACCTAAACTAGAAGGCGCCAGATTTCTAATTAAGGTCCTTAGTAACTATAAGAATCTACAGTACTTTATAACCATAAAATAGTTAAGTTATTATTAGGCCTGCTGGTTAGAATATCTGTCTTATTTCCAATTCTTAATTATATACCGCCTAGGCGTTTAAGGTTACAAACTTAATGCCTTAACCTAATATTTATAAGATATACTAGCATAAAAAGAAGCGCGTACCTACTATAATTAAACCCTACTTCGCCCTAAATTATTTAATCGCCTAGCTAAAGACCTTATAGTATATGTCCTTAAAATAACTAATTAATTAATTAAACAGATTATAATTAATAAATACCTAAATAATGAGTTTATCTAAGAGACACTTAAGCTAATTTAAGATGGCGTTAAATGCTTTAAAAAGATCTCTCTAAGTGAATATAAAGCTCGTGGAGACCGCTTATATTACTAGAACCGCCTAGTTATACCTAACCATAATAAACTTAAGCTTAAGCTTTTTAAACACGTATATAACCTACTAGTAGCTAGCTACCTAGGCTGTGGAAAAACCCTAGAACTACTCTAATAGAAGTACTACTAGCTAAATATGCATAATATAATACGGAGGTATGTTTCTACCTGCTATACCTGCTAATAAGCTAAAGCTTTATATAAAATATATAATGGCTTTTTAAAGCCATTACCTGTTCCAGACTAAAGATAGAAGGATATTTTAATTAACTTTATTATTAAGCTCCCTGTAAGTAAAGGCTGTATAAATATTATAGTAGTTATAGACTGACTATCTAAGATAAAATACTTAATTGCCTAACTATTTCTAGACTATATATAAAAACTCTATAGACTCTCTAAAATAATTATCTCTAATAAAGGTAGCTAGTTTATCTCTATATTCTAGAAAGAACTAACTACTTAACTCTATATTAAAGCACTATTGTCTATAGTATATTACCTAGAAACAGATAGTTAAATTAAATATGTAAATGCTATAATGGAACAGTATATTTGGATATATATATTATATTTATAGGACAACTAGATAGACTAGCTTATATTTACTAAATTTACTGCAAATAACTCTATCTTGGAAACTATAAAGGTCTCCCTATTTCTAGCTAACTACGGCTAGCACCTATAAATAGGTTTTAAACCCTTTAGTAATGCTCCTTACCTAGCTTATTACGCCTTATAAGTTATAGAGGCAAATAAATTTATAAAGAAGATGGAAGAACTATAAGAGTTCCTTACTAATAAAATAATATAGGCCTAATCTATCTATAAAGCTGCAGCAAATAAGAATTAAACCCTAGCACTGGCCTACTAAATTAGTAACTTTGTCTGGCTAGATATAAAAAACCTAAACACAAAATAACCTATTAAGAAATTTGATTGGAAGAACGCTGGCCCTTATAAGGTCTAAAAGGTTGTCTTTTCTTATGCCTACTAACTAAAGCTCCCTAATACGGTTAAAATCCACCCTATGTTCTATACGTTAGTCCTCTGCCCTATCGCCCCTATATTAGATGCCCTGCCTAGATAGATTTAGGACCCTCCTCTACTAGTTAAAGTGGATGGTAAGGATAAGTACTTTATTAAAAGAGTTAATAATATTAAGTATGATAAATGGAAACGCAAATATATATACCTTATGAAATGGAGAGGCTTTATTAAGCCTATATAGAAACCTATTAACTTTATAGGACTTATATAAGCTATAGAAGACTTTTATAAACTCCACCCAGAACTACCACAGCCCTATCTCGCAGAAGCTTGAGTTTAAAGGGGGGGTACTGTTATTGGACACCTCTGTAATACCTTATATATATCTACCTATTTCCACTAACGCAGCAAGAAGAGACTGACCGTGAGATAGCAATCTATGGCAATCTGACGGCAATCTGCCGCATTCTGCCATATTCTACTAAGTCTACTAAATTCTGCTAAGTTCTGCTAGAACCGCTACTTGAATCCTATTCTGCTCTATATATATATTAACTAAGTAACCAAATTAATAATATATACCCTTTCCTCCTATTTCCCTACCTTCTCTCCTTACGTAACGTTTTAACTTTATTACGCAGTTTATGTACATAGCTTAATAATATCTACTTTGCTATATATTATCACCGCTTATACTCGCTCCGTAACAGTAAAGAAGAGAAAGGAATAACAAAAGAATCCTATAATTAAACAGTTAGGGGTTTTGGTGGTCAATGCGTGCGCATATATGCACGCCATTTTTAACGGATTTTGGTAGAATTTGATTAAATTGATTAAAGCGTTGGAATTTATCTGTCGAGTGTTTCACCAAGACATTTCTACTGTAACTGGGCTAGTCCCATTACATTACTCCTAGCGATTCTCCTAAGGATCGTTATAGTGGATATATACTTAAATAGAGAATTAATTTACCTACTACTACTAAACAACGGAGGAATTGGATGCGTTATTCTAATAGTTAATTAGTTTATACCTTTGAACTTAATGGACAATATTAGGACTATTAATCGCCCTCTAGTAAGAATCTTTATGGATTATATACTACTAAGGAGCTTTAGCTTCGTTAACTACTCTCTTAACCACTCTCTAGTAAGGAGCTTTAGTGGAGAAAAGGCGATAGAAGATTGATATAATTGTTAACTTAACACCACGCCAAGACTAATAATATAGCTTTGATCTATAAGCAAGCTCAAAGCTAGGGGGGTATGTTAAACTATCGCTTACTACCTACCTAGTGGCAATTTATCGTCGTTAGCTCTGTTATTAGCCTATAACTTATATCTACCTTTTTACCCCCCTACCTTTGACTTGGTTATTAACTTAGTTACTAACCTAGTCTACGCCTTTATGTATATATAGTCACTTTTCTTTATAGATTAATCTATATACAAGTCCTTCTTTATAACCTTATTTTTAGGTTTAACAGTTATAAGCCCGGGTTGCTTACTATATTGCCCCTATTTTAACTAATTAATTATACCCCTTATTAAATCCTTTATCCTTCCTATAAGCACCTTTTAATATAACTTCTTAATCTACCTAGACTATTACCATAACGGTAATATTATTAAGCTAAGCTAATTAGGACGAATAGATCGACCTTATTAGGCTTTACGCCTAAATAGGAGACGTATAGAAATACGTTAACCCCTTAACCAAATAGGATACATTGCCCTAATTAATTGAACTAGCATTTCCTAGGCCATAAGATGTAAAGATAGGAATAACCTCCTATATAACTCTCTCTAAGGACAAAAAGAATGAGCTTTAAATTCTCTATAAGAGATATAAAATAGTAGAGAAGGAATATAAGAAGAAAAAGATAGCTTTAACCTCTCTACAAAGCTATATTACTGGTGTAGTGGCTAAAAACCTTAACACCTATATACTGGGTATTAACTTAGTACACAATACCCTAGTGGCTCTTAAGGAGAGAGTTGCCCCTACTAATATAGCACGTCAGCTCTACCTATTTACTTAATACGTTAAGATTAAAAAGGACCCAAAGAACCAGAACTTTAAGGCCTAGCTATAGTAGTAGAAGAAGACATATAACGACTGTTAAAAGATTAAGCTGCTAGACGTATAAGGCGACTAAGTAATTAGAGACTTTTTAATAGTGGTAGAACTAGTATTACCAAATTAGGCTTTAACGTGGAGGGTTAAATTTAATAAATACAACTGGGCTAGCGACTATATAATATCTATATATTAACTAGTCGATATATATTAGAATTATTAAAGATTAAAAACTGCCTAGCAGAAGAATAGAGCTTAGTTTAGTGCTAATGCAGTGAGCTTTTAGGGCAAGTTAATTAATAAGGCTCCTAAGGACGAGGCTCCTAAGGATAAGGCCCCTACTATAATCCCTTCTAAGACGGCATAGAAGAAAGATACCTTAATATGCTACTGCGGAGCTATTTACTAGTTCTAAGATTGTCCTTATATTAATAAGTTAGTTTAGTTAAAGGACTAGAAATTAGATAAAGCTACGGCTAAGAAGGTTAAGGAAAAGATTGCTAACGCCTTAGATTAGACTAAGTTAAAAATTAAGAAGATAAGGCAGTAGGCTTTAGGTAAGGAAGCTTTAGAAAAGGAAGCTGTATAAAGCCTAGATTAAAATTAAAAGGACAACCTTAGTACCTTTACTGTATATTAAATAGGCGCCTATAAAGTAGGCACTAACTATAAGCTATATAATAGCGTAATTCTTAATAACAGAACCACTATATACGTTATTAACGATTAATTAAGATTCGTTAATAAGCTTTAACTGAGTAATGACTTTATATATGCCGGAACGGGTATAGATCTAATTAAGGGTATAGGGATGGCTATAATTACTATCTAGACGCCATTAGGTCCTAGAGAGCTCTTCTTAGCTAACGCAGTATATATACCAGCCTTTTATACAAATTTAGCCTGCCTAAAGAAGTTTAATAAAAAGAATATATAGTGGGATAATAATAAAAATCTACTATATTATAAGAATCATTATAAAACGTTCGCCTTTTACGAGACCCATTATAACCAAATAACCCTTAAGTATAATAAGCTATAACTAAGAACCCTAAGTAAGACCTTATTCGCAATCTAATTATAAGACTCCATTTCTGATTAGAAAGTATTAGGTAGTCTTTAGTATAAGAGACTGGGCTATATAGGACCTAATACGATTAAGCATTTACCCTAGGAAGTAGGTAGTGTAAAACTTTAAGGTCTAGTAATGATTAACTGTAAGACCTATTATAATGGGCTTATATAACTGCTTCTAAACCAAAGCTTGTAGATTGCTACTATATAAGAATACTAAGCTAAGGAGAAGAAGAAGTCTATTAGAGACTAGCAAGATATAAAGGGGTCGCTAAGGCGCTAGTAGTAAGCGAGCCAATAGCGATTTTCTATCCTAGGGATGGAAAATCCTAATTAGTTGGCTCTATAAGTAGTGTTGGCAGAATATAGCAGAATATGGTAGAATTTGGCAGAATACCTAGAAAGTAGCAGGTAACGCGCTCTAGCACCGCTATACCTATATAGTTAGTAAGGCTTACAAAATTATATTAAGAAGAATACCTACTAGTAAGGCAACCAGGCCCTTCTACTAAGTGCATATTAGCTTATTTCTAGAGATTGTGGCGTATAACGGTTATATTTGGACGATATATTTCTATAATAAATTTCTGTATATAAACGAGGTAGAGACCTTCGCCTATAAGTTGTTAACAATATAAGCAATTGTATAATATTTAAATAGGGTAGAGAGTTAATATAACCTTAAGATTATAGTACTTTAAATTAAGGGCGAAACGTCCCTAGGTAATAAGTTTAATACTTAGCGGACTTAAAAAGGAATATTACTAGAGTAATTAGCCCTATATATAAAGTCTTAGAATAGTTCTACCGAACATTCTAGGGGGGTAATTATTATTATCTTGTTATATGCAAATTAAAGCTTAACTACCAAAAGAGCTAGTTACTAGAGCTATAGCGCATTTAATTAATTAGATACTAAATACCTAGCTTGGTTAAATAACACCTTTTAAGAAGCTTTGGTTAGCACTAGGGTTCTCGCTATTAAAGCTAAATATAGCTTACCTATAAAGATACGGCTATAGAGCTTGCCCGCTTAAATACAATATTCTATATACGCGAAAGCTTAAGCTAAAGGCTTATATTGGATATCTAGTTAGGTACTAGTTAACGAATATCTATAGGGTGTATATACCTAGTAAAAAGAAGGTGATTTAAATAAGAGATGTAATGTTAAATAAGAAACTGCTCTATAACAACAGTTAGCTAGATCTTGCGAATCTGCTCTAAAAACGCGCTAATTAAATTTTAGATGTAATTAATATGTTAAATAGTAATAGGACGCTTTAGGAAGAGCTTAATAAGATATTAGATAAGGAAGATAAGACGTTAGATAAGGAGAACAAGGCGGATAGTGGTAGAAGTTAACAGGTAGATACCGATAAAAATTAAGATTAAGTGACAGATTAAAATAATAATATAATTAGCCTATAATCCTTAAAGGACAACTCTATACCTAGCCTGCCTACCCTAGCTAAAACGCTAGAGCCTTAATTAATTAAAGACTCTAATTTAAACTTATTCCTAAAGAAGAAGCCCGTCTAAGATAGGAGATTATAGGCAATATAGGCGATATTAATGTTGTAAAAAGTAGAAGAACTAAGAAGCTCTTAACGCGTTAAGTAGCTTACCTAATAGATATTAAGCAATTAGATACCCTTTCTGCCTTCTATAAAGCTTTTGCTACTAGAATTAGATACTACTAGAAGTGATTATACCGCGATAAGCTTCTACCACCACTACGTAGCTAGAAGGAGCTTTAAGCTTACCTATATAAAGATAACTTTATGGAAGCTACTAATAAGGAATATAATAATTTTAAGCAGCAAGAGATATTTAAGGTTGTTAAACGGACAGTATCGCTTAACGTTATACCTATTATCTAGGTATTTACTTATAAATTTAATACTAATGGATATCTAGTTAAATTTAAAGCCCGTTTTTGTATATAAGGTAATTTATAATAACTTAGTAAAAAAGATATATATGCAGCGACCCTTACAGCTAAAATATTCAGAGCTATAATAGTGATTGTTACTGCATTTAATCTAGAGACTTGGTAGTGCGACGTAGTTAACGCCTTTACTAATAGCCTAATTAACGAGATAGTCTATATCGAGTTTCTGGATGGCTTTTAATAGAAGGGTAGGTGTCTACTTCTTTGAAGAGCTTTATACAGCCTCCGACAATTACCACTACTTTAGCTTAATAAGTTCTTAACTACCCTAACGTTTCTAGGTCTGACGGCAGTTAGTAGAGAATCGTGTCTATTTTATAATAATTGTGACGGCTTGAACAAATGCCGCACGGCTCGAACAAATGCCTCTGAACCAAAGCTTGAATGAATGCAACGTGTGCTTGAACAAATGCTGTATTACGAAGATATCAAGGTGAGGAGCAACAAAAGATGGTGAGGCCACGTCTATATACACATGCCAAGTCGTAAGCGAACCCCTGACTAGGTGACGCGCCCTAGCGCCGTCACAATAATTAGCTAATTATATTCTTCTACGTTAATAATATTGTGGCAGCCTACCGTATAAAAGACTTACTAAAGCTTTAACTCTTTAAAGAATAGCTAATAAAGAAGTATAAGATTAAGAACCTAGGAGAACTAACCTAGTTCTTAGAAATTAGAATTCTTTATAATTGACCTTAATAGATGCTTTAGCTTTATTAGGATTTCTATATTAATAAGATCGCCAGCACCTTCTATTTAAAGGACTTTTGTTTAGTATATATACCAATAAGTATAGAAGATCTATTGTCTAATCTAAAATAGGCCTCTAAGTAGCAGGTCTATATATATTAAAGAAAGGTCGGATTACTACTCTATGCTACCTATATTATATAACCTAACGCCACTTAAGCCTTAAGTAAGCTTATAGAATTCCTTTATAATCTATCGCCCCTATATAAAGCAGCAGTTAATTATGTAATTATATACCTATATTAAACAAGAATCTTTACGATTAAGTACTTAAATAGGAATATTAGAAGTTAAATTATTATCTATATAAGCGACGCTATATTCGGCAATAATCCTATTAGTTAGAAAAGCACTAAAGGCTTTATATTTTTACTATTTAGGGAAGTAATTAACTAGCGCTCTACTAAATAGAAGACTGTTATAATATTAAGCACTAAAGCTAAGCTTAAAGCTCTATTAAACGCAGCTACCAAATTAATTTGGTGGTAGCGCTTCCTTTAAGATATGCAACTCCATATAAGTAAGGAGCATATAATTAGCTGTAATAACCAATAGATAATTTAACTGCTTACCAAAAACGGACCTTAATTAAACACCAAGCTTCGTTATATATTATTATTATTCATTGCTTAACATCTAATTTAGATCCCTGTTGGGCCCACGCGGACTACTCCTTATATATATATAGGGAGAAAGCTCTGTTTGAGAAAACCTTATAATCCATTTCCCCGCCTTTAGGGACTCGCCTATAGGTCGCCACATAGAGCTATTAGGGGGCGCCTGTTACTCGCCCCTTTACCTTTTATTACTATTTCCTTTGCAATCCGGAACTAGTCTAGCATATTTTAGCTAATAAGCTACTAGGTGGCCGCCTTAAGGCCTTTTTATATTAAGAGTAGTGTATTATAGTTCTCTATGCCAGCTGCTAAAAGCATTACTTCTTAGCTGGTGCGTAAGGGGCATAACAGTATTACGTGTTTTGGTGTCTGTCTTAGCCAGCCATATTTACACCTTGGCTACCTACTAGGATACCTACCTAGTAAAGCTAATCTTTTAGTCCTATTATACCTATCCTTGAGAGTATTACTATTATGTTTTTTTACCTTTATTATACCTTCTTAGAGCCCTTAGGTATTTATTCCCTATAGTGTTAACTATGCTACAGCTTAGATTCCTTTTACCTAAGTTAGCTTCTAGACCTTTAACTCCTATATATTTCTCTAGCGCCAGTCTAGCCAGTATTATATTATAGTAAATGGTTTCCTAGTGTTCTTTTATACTCTACTTTAGCTTCTTTCTCTCCCTTACTATTATCTTTGCTAGCCTCTTATATGTCTCCCCTCCTCCTCTATCTAGGCCTAGGCCCTAACACCACTCTATTCTTCTTCTACTTTTTCTACCCGTTTTTCTAATATATCTTCCCTACTTTTGGGTTGTTAGTTTATTCTCCTATAGGGCACCCTAGGGTCCCTCCATAGTTTGCTTAAGTATATTTTAATATACTTTATAGTATTAGAGTTACATTCCTTTTATACCCTTTGCATTATAGTGGCTTTAATATATAGATATAAGGGGTAAATACCAGCTTCCTTCTTAAGTAGTGCTGTGGCCGTTCGCTTATACCCGCCTATTATACTCTAGAGATAGGCTGTTTAGACCTTTTAGAGTGGTTTAAGGAGTAATTTAGGGGGGCCTTTTTTAGTTTCTTTAATAGCCTAGATGCTGGATCTATACATTATAGTTGGCCAGACGACTGCTATATATAGTAGGCGTGACTTCTAGAAGCATGGACCCTATATAGAGTTAACAATCCTAGACATGGCAGTGTATTATACTTAGCCCTTATAGGCCACTTATACTGCATATACGCTCTACTAGAGCTTACTGTCTACCCATATACCTAATACCCTTAGGCCTTAAACTGGTTAACCCCTAAAGCCTTAAATATAGATTATATGCTAGAGGTCTATAGATTAGTTGTGTTTTCTTATAAAATAAATTAGCTAGTATTTCTCTGGTAAGAATTAGACTCTGTATTATCTTGCCTATTTTATATAGGTATTAAAGGCTTTCTCTAGTGTCCTGCAATTCTCTGCGGCCATTAGCCTATATATAATTAGGTTTATATCGTTAATAAAGCCTATCCCCTAGGTCGCCCCTTTTTTAAAGGTCTTAAGCAGGTCACTTATAAAGAAAAGAAAGAGTATAGGCGAAAAGGGTAATCCTTATAGTATTTCTGTTACAACTGCAATAGGGGGGCTTTAGTATCCGCTAAAGACTAATAATATTTCTTTCTAGCCTATAAACCCTTAAATAAATTATATAATCCATTCTAAAAAGCCCTTTGCTCTAAGGATATATAGGAGACGCTTATGGGGTATATTATTATAGGCGCCGCTAATATCTAGGCTAAGCATTAATACTACAAAGTCCCTTTCAATGGCCTATGCAGTTTTAATAGTAGTAGCAAGTAGTATAAGAGCTAATAGCGTTAAGCAATTCTTTCTTGCCCCTATCTAGCTTTGTAGTAGTAAAGTATATTCCTCTGCCGTATCTACTATACGGTCTGCTATAACCCTCTCTAAGATCTTACTAAGAGTGTTTTCTAGGGCAATAGGGCGGTAGCTTCCTAGGATTAAGTAGCCTGCTTTACCTTCTTTTTATAGGATTACCATCGTTATAGATTTTCTAAGTTGTGGGTAGTAGCCTATTACAAAGTATGCTCTGGCTATATCTATAAGCTAGGGTGCTATAAGTAGTCCATAGGTCTTAGTACTATATTATTTAAAAGGCGGCTAATAGTTCTAGCTATTTCTTTTGTTATTATATCGCTGTTAACCCATAGGCAAGTTACTGGTGTTTTACCTATAATGTTACTGAGGTCTACTAGAGCCAGTTAGGGGAAGAACCTTTCTATAAGGATCTTTGCCTTCTTATTATTATTATTAGTGGCCTATAATTCCCCTATCCTTTATAGGGGTAATAGGTATAGATCTTCTGCTAGGCATCCTGCCTTATTTTTTACCCATTTTGCTATAGCCTAAAGACCCTTATTATAGGGGAGGCTTAGGTTTAAAGTATGCTTATTTATAAACCGTCTCTAGTTATTCCTTGTTTCTTTTTTTAGGGTATTCTTTAACTAGTTTCTTATATCTTTATATTATCTCTCGTCTTTAGGATTATAGCTACTTATATATTTCCTTTTTGCTTATTATTAGCTAGTTATAAGGGCCGCGTATTATACGGACCATATGTGTTGCGCGTAAGGGCCTGGTTTTAAGACCAGGCAGTGCTCTTCTAACCCGTTCTTAATCGCTACCTAGATCCTTTCTAGTCTTTAGTCGATTTCCTTAGGGGTAGCTAGTAAGCCTTACTCGTTTGGTATTAAGTGGATTTCTTCTAAGTCTTAGAGTTGTTGCTTAACTATATTAAGGAAGCTATCTGTCTTAAGCTTCCTTATTGTATATCTTTTGCCATTTAGATACACTTTAATATCTAGATCTAGCTATATCTAGATAAGGATATAGTTTAAGGCGAGTGCCTATTCTTCTTTAGGGGTGCACCTTTTAAGTCTCTGGTATAGGCCATTGTCTATAAATATAAAATTAATTATACTTTTAGCGGTACCTTATTGCCATATAATTACTCCTAGGGAGGTGGCTAGCTTAAGGCCCTAAGTGTCTATAGCCTTTAATAGGCACTCTACCTATTATTCAGCAGTAATATAGCTGCCCCCCTACTATAGATAGTAGAGGTTTATATCTCCTAATAGGATAAAATCTATACCTTTAGTTTTTAGCAGGCTTATTACTAATATAATATTCTCTATTTACGGCACCCCTTTAACCCTTAGGTTATAAATATTAATAATTTATACTGGTTCCCTGTATGTCTAAATTATTATAACTATAATATTTAGGTTAACTGCTTGCTATAACCATAAGGCTAGGCTAATAGTCTTACTAATTATAAAGTATACGTGTATGGCCGCTTTTAGTTTATATAGAAGCTAGAATCCTTAGGGGCAGTATGTTAATTATATATAGGTATTATAGTATGGCTCTTATATGACAAGAATATAGTATTTCTCTAGGTCCAGACTATCTAGCAGGGGCCTTATAAGATAGTGGTTTATATTGCCGCAGTTATACTATATAATGGTTAGGTAGCGGACCCCTAGTAAGGGTCCTTTAACTCTCCTTTATTCCTCACTTTTTCCATTTCCACTTTCTCTAAAATATTTAGAACTTCCATCTCCTATATTTACTCCCTGGCCGCTACTTATTTTATATAGAGCTTTTTATTCCCATGTCTTATATTCCTACTAGTCCTTCTATATCTAAGTCTGTTATTATCTTAGGTTCTTCCCCTATTCTTGCTAGACAACTATATACCCCTTATAGGCCGGCTAAGTATATTATATTTACTACGTTAAGTCTAATTCTTAATTATCCTGGCCTTAAGCCTGCTATAGCTGTCCATAGGGGTCTTCCTACGGGGCGTCCTCTCCCTTATATCCCCTATATCCCTTATATCCCTATTCAGTCTAGCAATATTACGCGGCGTCTCTTCTGGCCCATTAAGGCTTAGGGTGGCTGGCTTAGCCCTCCAATATTAAAAGTAGGGAACGCTAGGAAGGCGCCTGCGTCCCCCTAGTGTTACGGCGCTGGTGGAAAACGGTGGATTATGGTAGACGTTATGGTAGACGCAAAGTCACGTGAGCTTATATGACTTGAGGATTGTATAAGACTTTGAGCGACGCTGCCCTTCTTCTCTTTTCCTTTCTCTAGCTTTGGATCCTCGTTTATAGACTACCAATTATATAGGCTTGCGTGTCCCTCTTGCCGTGCTCGTGCCTTGATTAACTAAGTCGCTAACATTATCTAAAGCTTATTATTACTCTCTCTTCCTAAGAAGGAACTTAAATATATCTATCTATAAGACCACGAACAGGATAAGGACATAGAATAGGACTCTAAGGACATTACCAGGACTATAAGGATAGGATAGACCTAAGAACCAAAAGAACACGAATAGAACGCAAAACCTAAGAATAGGACACGCACGGACTAGAACCCCTAGAAAATAAATAAACACTGGAAATTACCCAAAACCCTTACTACTATGCCAAGAAATACAGCAGCTGGCAAAGCTGCTGTAGGACCTGTAAATACCTCTAATAGTGAAATAGTCGCCGTCTTGACCCCCTAGGAAGAGCTTGCAGTAGCTAATGCTAAAATTAAACGGCTTTAAGAGCTGCTTGAAACTAGAGACACCCCTACACTTAATAAGGAGTTATTAGACACCTAGAGACTTACTATAGTCCTTAAGGCCCTAGCCTAACGTATAGTATTAGCATTATTGCGGTCCGCGAAGGTTATAAACCCCCTATTACTTATAGACGGAACTAACCCTATATTTAATAACTAGAAGCTTTAATTATAGGACAAGCTTAAAGTTAATACGGACCACTTCCCCACTACTTAAGCTAAGATGGCCTATGTCTTTGGCCGTACTGGTGGAGATGTATAGACCCACCTATGTCCGCGATACGCCTAGGACTTAGCAGATCCCTTCCTCTCTAGAGATAAGATAATTAACTACTTATCTTCTATCTATAAGGACCCCTTTAAGGTATAGAACGCCTGCCTTAATTATAAAGCTCTTAACATAAAGATAATGGAGACCTTTTTAGCCTTTTAGACCCGCTTTCTGTACCTAGCTGGCTAGGTCTAAATTTCCTATAAAGACCTAATGCTAGACCTCTTTAATAAGCTTACCCTAGACCTATAGCGCGCTATACTGCTAGTTTTTACTACTATATAGACGCTAAAAGTACTTATGGACCACTGCCTATCTATTAACTAAGGCCTCTATTAAATTAAGGCATAAGCTAAGTGGTATAAGGCTAGAAACTCTCTAAACTAAACTATAAGCACTATATAAATAGCCCATAACACTTTAGCATGATCTGCAACTCCTATAGCACCAGCTGTATAGCCTGCTGTTAATTTAGTAGCTAGTTCTACTGTGGGTCCGGCGCACACTTGGCCTATATACAACGACCCCTATAAATAGGCCCTTAGTAATTAAGGAGCTTGCTTCTTATACGGCTAGAAAAACCACTTTATAAAGGATTGCCAGACAAAGGTAAAAATAGGCAAGGTTCTATTAATTTAGGAGGATAGTATAGAGCTAGAAAAAAAGGAACCCTAGAGAAAGACTCTTTTCTAGGGTTAAAAGGAATTAATATATTATATATTAATCTAAGTTGGCTAGTTAGTAGAAGAAGCTGCACTATCCCTTATACTTTATTTTGTAATAGATATTAAGTTTTAACCTCCGCTTTAGCTAACTCTAGAGTAAATGCCTTTGCCTTAATAGATACCTAGTACACTATAAAGCTAGCTGAATTTTTAAATGCGCCTTTTAAAGAACTACCTAAACTGTAACGGAACCTTATAGTAGGAACTACGGTGGGTTCTGTTATTAGGCTAGGTATATAGGTAAAAATAAAACAACAACGTAATAATAACTGGTAGAGTGGTTGCCTAATAAATTAACTCCAATTATATTCTAAGATTCACTATAAGGAGAGAACTATCTATAGTAGGGACTGAGGTCCTTTAAATATATAACTATACTCCTAAGAAATCCTCTCTTATACGTAAGGTACGTATTGTCTGTATTAAACGTAACGTTCCTCTCATTTAACGCAGTTAACGCGTTTAATACTATATAACCTTAGTTACTATTCCTCGTCACATAGTTCTACCGGATTTATTCTGGACTGTGCCTATATTAACTAACTAGCTTCCGCCAACTCTTCTCTAAGTAGTTGTAATATTGTACTTAAAGCGTCCGTAACACTATCTCCCTTCTCTTTATCTTCGTTTTTGAAGATTCCTAACATCTCCAAGTCGTTTACTAGAGGTGTAATATCCGTTTAATTATTCTGGTTGATATCTATACTTATTATGCCTAAAGCTTCTTCTTCTCTTTTCTAGGTTGAGCGTTGCCTTTATACGGTTTCCTCCATACTGTCGCTGGGCGAGGTAATGGCGATCCCTTACTCTCATTGCGCTAAAGAGGGGTTAGTGTGCGTTGCGCTAGTAAGTCCTATATCTTAATAACCCTCCTCTTGCTCTAAGTGTACTAAAGCAAATATTTAATTGTCCTGTGATATTCACTCTATCTCTAACACTAAATGTGCGCGTCCTATAACTCTTAATAGTCTTTAAGTTTCCTAAGTAACTTATTATAGGGTCTTGTGTTTAATCTACCACTATAAAGCTTAATAGTAAGCTAGCCTCTGCGCTACTTAAGGTTTAATATACCTTAGAAGAGTCCACACGCGTCCTTAAAGCTTAATATTTAGCTTATACTCGTCTTTAATGTCTTAAATATATCCGTAAGAAGGTCCGTTCTAAGGAGTAGAAACTAGTTTAACAAGGTCTATCTAAGCTAGGTAACAAAAGAACTAGCTCTTCTCCTATAAGGGAAACAACTTTAAGTAGCTTAGCAATTGCTCCTCTTAGGTCCCCCTTAGGTGACTTATTCTTTGGTAATCCTTTTTTGTTAATATTACCTAACCTACTCTCTTTTAATACTCCTATACCTTTCCCATAGCGTTCTTTAGGTTGCTTAGTAGTTCCTAGGTAGTCTCACTATAGCCTATCTACTTTACTTTATACTATGTTTCGTTATCTACATCCTTATAATTAATAATCTTTAAAACTTGCTATTTATCTTCCTCTTATCCTCTATATATGTCTGCCTTATAGACTGGTGGCTTAATATTTCTATATACTAGCTCTAGCATTGCAACATATTATATAGGGTAGATTTTCATTTTAGCTAGTAGGTTTAACTTATACGTAACCAATAAAATTCTTTGCTTGATTTTAAAAGGTCCTAGTCTAATATAGTCCAATTTCTTACTTAGTTATTAACTCTTAAAATTTTTATATAGTAGCTATACTTTATCTCCCTCCTTAAGATCTGGTCCCTTAGATCTCTTAGCATTATAGTATCTTTTCATTCACTCTTATACTAGTTTAGCTGTTTCTTTAAGGTCTATATAAAGATTTATTAATATCTCCATTCTTTACTTAGCTGTGCTACTCGTCTTTTTTGCTTAATATAGCGATAACGATGTTTTTGGCTTATATCCGTAATTTGCCTTAAATAGTAATATCCCTATTCCTTCTTATGGTGTTGTATTATATGCAAACTATATAACTAGTAATAACGACACCTAATTATTCTATATATAATTAATATAATGCCTTAAATACTACTCTAGTGTCTAGTTTAGTCTTTCCATTTATCCGTCCGTCTGCGGATAATATACTATAGATATTACTACACAAACCCCTTGTTCTGCTAGAAACACTTCCTAAAATACTACTATAAATCTTAGATCTCTGTCTAATATAATCTTATCTAGTGCTCTATATTTTATGAATACTTCTTTTATATAGATTCTAGTGATATCTTCTGCTAATATCTCTTTAGTGTATACTATAAAGTATCCCCACTTTATTAGCTTATCTACTATTACTAAAATCGCGTTATAATCTTGTCCTATAATAGAATCTCTTAACTTTGGTAATTTAATAATAAAGTCCTATAATATAACTTCCTATAGTCTTCCTAGTGTCTTAATAGGTTGTAGCCCTCTATACGGCTTATATCTCGTTGGTTTATTTCTTTAGTAATCTAGACATTTCTTTATAACCTATCTTACTAGTCCCCAGATTTCTTAAATAATGTACTCCTTTTAAAGTCTTAACACTAAGCCTATAGCTCCGTTATATTCTTATATTATTCCCTTGTGGAATTCCTTAACAAATTCTTCTATAATAGACTTAGGTATATATATTACTTCTCTGTTTTTATATTACTCTAAGTCTAGATCCTCTGCCTATGCTTTTTAGATCTTCTATATCTAATTACTCCCTAGTAATTTATAGATCTAACTTTTCTTAGTTACTATAATCTTTAGATAATTATACCTAATTAATCCATCTTGATCCTTTTATAATAAAGCTCCCAATAGCTTTTTATTACTTTATAGTTTAGCCTTTTTACTTAGAGCGTCTGCTCGTGTATTATCTGTACCCTTGGTATACTAAATTTTAAAATAGTATTCTATAAGCATTTCCGCCCATCTAACCTGTCTTTGGTTAAGTTCCTTTATTATTAGGAATCCTATAAGGTTCTTATAGTCCATCTTAACCATAAATAGTTTCTCTATGCCTTATAAGAATGCTCTCTATTCTTTAAGTGCTATAACTATACCTAACAACTCCTTGTTATAGATGTCATAGTTTAACTCTAGTGGTATTATCTTTTAACTATAGTACGCCACTAGGTGCCATCCATCTTAATATTTCTATAGGAAGTATACCCCTAGTATAAAGTCTAATATATTTATTTCTACAACTGTCTCTAGACCTGGTTAATAGATTTTAAGAACTGGCTCCTAGGTAAACAACTCTTTAATTCTCTTAAATAGTTCTTATTATTCCTTTCTTTATGCCCATAGTTCTTCTTTCTTTATTAACCTTATAAATGGCTTAATATCCTATAACTATTGCGCTATAAACCTTCTATAGTAATTATAAAACCCTAGGAACGATTTTAACTATATAACGTTCTCTAGTTCTTGCCAATTTACTATAGCCTTAATCTTTTTTAGATCTATACTAAGTTGGCCTAGTTTAATAATAAATCCAATAAAATCGGTCTTCCTTATAAAAAACTCGCATTTCTTAATTACTACTAGCATCTATTCTTTTTATAGTCTCTTTAAGACCTATTTAACATATTCTCTATGCTCTTCCTTACTCTCTAAGTAGATAATAATGTTGTTAAGGTATACCATAATAAATTCATCTAGGTGTTCTCTTAATATACTATTAATTCGCTTTTGGAACATTGCTAGTATATTTATAAGCCTAAATTGCATAACTAATGGTTTATATAGTCCTTCCTTTAACCTAAAGGCTGCCTTCTATTTGTTGCCTTTCTTAATTCTAATCTAATAGTACGCCTATCTTAGATCTATCTTTATAAAGATCTTTATGTTGCCTATCCTATCTTAGATTTCGCTAATTAAGGGTAAAGGATACCTATCCTTCCTAGTAATGCTGTTTAACTGTCTATAGTCTATACACATCCTAAGTTTTCCGTTTTTCTTTAGGATAAATAGTACTGGATATTCTATTGATAACTATAACAGTCTAATATATCCCTTTTATAAGTTCTTCTGGATAAACTCCTTAAGCGCTACTAACTCGGTTTTAGTAAGCTTGTAAATTAAAAAGAACTTTAGACTTATTCCCTCTTCTAATTCTATTTTATGGTCCTATACTATATACTCTAATAGCTTTTCACTTTCTAGTAACCATAACTTTTTACTATACTTGTAGTATCTCTTTAGTATATAACTTAAGCCTTACTTAGTCTCTTTATATATCGCTCCAACTTAGTATTATACCAACTTAGTTTACTATTACACTTTATACTGTTAAGTATTCTTAATATTAACCTAACCTGTAACCCAATTAATCTTTAAATTATACTTTTATAACTAAGGTATTCCTAATATCGCCTTATCCTATCCTAATAGTAGGATATTAAAAGACATTCTAACTAGTCTTCCTTTAATAGTTATCTAAATAGGTCCTATTTTAAGATTAATAATACCTCCTCTATAGGCTATCTAATCTCCTAAAATCGTTATAAGTAGATATAGGTATTCCTTCTATCTATATAGTAACCCTATTCTTTTTACTACCTTTGGTAATATATAGTTTCTAGTTGCTTTACTATCTACTAATGCTTTAAACTGCTAATCTTGCCACTTAGCTCTTAAATTTAGGTATTATCCTTAAATTCCTTTAAGGGTCTAAGGCTCTAATACTAGTTCCCTTTAGTCCTATATGCCTCCCCTTTTCCTAACTATTAGCTACTAAATCCTACCTATACTTAGTCTAACTTTAGCCAATACTTAGTTTATTTCTTTTCCTCTATATGCTATAGACAAGTGTTCTCTAGGCACTTTTACTACTATTATCCATCTAGGCATTCTTCCGTAAGGAATCTTCCTAGTTAAAGTATTAAGTCTCCTTAACCTTATACTTTTACTGGGTGCTAACTATATATATACTTAGTATTCCTAAACCACTTTTCCTCTAGTGCCTAATATATTCTTACTAGGTACTTCTGGTTCTTATCTTTAGGTGCTCTATATATATTATATATATTATCTATATAAGCTATCCACAATAGTATATAATGCGCTATATGTTTTAGGTTAACTCTTAGTTTATCTTTATCCTTAAGTTTAAACCTATACCTAATTAACCTAACTACTGGTATTTCCGCTATAGGTATTAAGATTTATCGCTCACTTTTCTAGTCCCTAGATCCTTCTTCTAGGTTCCTTAATATTATAATTAATACTCCTTTAATATAACTTATACGTTTTTCCGTAATAGGTTAGTCTTAGACAACTTTTTTATTTAGCTATATATAAAAGTCTTCCTATTTATCATTGTGTCGTTGCCTATACCACTTTCCGTATAACTAGTTTAGTATATATAGTCTATCTATTAGAAAGTACCTTATTATTACTACATCATAATATCCTTTAGTATGTCTTTCTTTAAACCTAGTTAGAATATCTAGATCTTCTTCTTGTTCCAGTTTATCTAACCACTTTACCCTAGGTGTCCCTACACTTAGCCTATTAGTAATTCTTTATATAGGTGCTCTATTTCTTATATAACCTAGTATAGCTGACCTCTTATCTAGCTTTTGCTCTTGCTATATAATAATTCTTGTCCTAAATTTATCTATAGTTTTTTATTTTCTGTATCTTATAGCTGGATCTTTATAGTCATCTTGCTTTTTAATCCTAGTATTAACTGTTTAATCTTTAGGCTAAATACTATATTTACCTAGGATTACTAATGTTCTTATTTGTTCCCTAAACTTGTAGTTCTTAAACTTACGTCCTATACTCATTTATTTATCACTAAACTGAGTTACTACCCTTTCCTATTGGTTTTCGTCCGTTATAGGTCCTTAGGTGTGTCTTATCTTATCTTAAGAATCTTAAGCTTCTCTTATCTCTTCTTAAGAATCTTAAGCCTGTGGCCTTTTGCCTTTATTAAGTAATAAGCTAGCACTAGTAGTTATCTACTTACTTAGTTTCTTCTAAACGTTACTCCTATTATCTTATAAAGCGATGGAAATCGTATCTAATAGTATCGCAATACCCATTACTAAACCTTGTTCTGTAATGGTCTTAGTCTCTACTTCTATTTTGACTTCTTTAAGGTCTATATGCTCCTAGTAAGCTGCCTTTATTACCTTATTATTAGTAAATGCTTTGCCTTTATTAAATTTATTATCTTTAATGTCCGATCTATGAGCTGGTTTATTAGTTCCTTTAAACTTAGATAATAATAGCTCCTATAGCTAATAGCTTACGCCGTACTTAGCATCCTTATAAATTTGGCATACATTATTATAACAATACGCAAAACTGTTAATTGAACACTCTTTTATTCCTTGCAGTGCACTATTATCCCTTTATATATATGTGCCGTCTGCTAGTCTGGTTCCCTTTACCATATAGTTACTCTAACCACCTCTATAGTCTCTAGCAAAATAACCTTATTTTCCATAATTTATGCAAGCTCTATTTTTAAACCATTTTTCTTGCTATAGAGTCCGCCTAAACGTCTTCTACTACTAAGATCCCTAGTTTGGCCTCTGCTCCTGGGTTCTTTAATTACTTAATCCTTAACCTCTAGGTTTCCATAGTTTCTTTTCCTACCTTTAGGTTTCTTTAGTACTACTTAGGTCTATTAGCTCTGCGCCATTTTATAGTTTTTAACTCTATGTCTGTCGTTGCGTACTCTATGCCTTATATAACTATGGAACTCTGTCTTGCCCTCTCTTAGCTTGTTCCCTTTAATAGATTCTATTATTAATCTTTATTAACTAATCTATTAACTCTCTTAAAGTATCCGCATCTTTTATTAGGATGATTGCGTTCTAGACTTTAGCCTTAAGTCCCTATTTATACTATACTATTAGCGCCCCGTTATTCCACTTAACCTACATAGCTAGTGTTTAAAACTGTGTTATATACTTAATTGCTAAAGTACGTTATACTAAGTTCTAAAGCTTTTATTCTACTATGGTTATAGCCTCTAGGTCTCTAAATATCTATATTAGTTGCTCTGCAAACCCATTCTAACTGGTAAATATATACCGTACGTCCTGGTTAGTAGTTGTTATGCTATTGGCCTATATTTCCATAAAATATGGCTTAAACCACTTAAGTGCCCTCCCTGTTAGGAATAATCCTACATAGGCTACTTAGTCTAACGATGTTGCTAACTTCGCTCCTTCCTGTACTACCTTAAAGTGTATTTGCGTAAGAAATCCTTTAAGCTTTAACTTCTCTCCTAAGAATTATTTAATTAAAGGTAACTTAATCTTTACTACTCTAATTCCATTAATACGTTCTTTAAGTATCCTATTATTGTCTTATAAGTGATTAACTATTTCCTATAACTGACCTTGCGTAACCACTTAAGAATCCCTATTGTCCATACTGGTATCACCTGGCCCTGAGGTTGTGGCTGCCGTTAATGCCGTTGTAACTGGTGCTGCTTTTAGTGGCATATTGTTTAATCTTGTTTAAATACCATAACCTTGGTAGTGAATGTGTAACGGAACCTTATAGTAGGAACTACAGTAGGTTCTATTATTGGGCTAGGTATATAGGTAAGAACAAAACAACAACGTAATAATAACTGGTGGAGTGGTTGCCCAACAGATTAACTCTAATTGTATTCTAAAATTTACTACAAGGAGAGAACTATCTACAGTAGGGACTAAGGTCCTTTAAATACACAACCGTACTCCTAAAAAATCCTCTCTTGTACATAAGGTACGTGTTGTCTGTATTAAATATAACGTTCCTCTTATTTAACGCAGTTAACGCGTTTAACACCACGTGACCTTGGTTACTATTCCTTGTTATATAGTTCCACTAAATCTATCCTAGACCGTGCCTATATTAACCAACTAGCTTCCGCCAACTCTTCTCCAAGTAGTCGTAACATTGTACTTAAAGCGTCCGTAACATAAACTAGTCCCTATTTGCGGGTATAATAGACGGATAAAACTACCTATTATAACTATCTTACGGATCTACCTCTGTATTAATAGACGAAGGTAGTATAATATCCCCTTTCTTATTATAGACCTAGGAAGCCACAATATAATTTTAGAAAGAAAATGGCTAGCCTATTTAGGCTTACAGCTTAACATATAGAGTAGACGGCTTATCTAGCCCAAATTCCTACCCCTAACCCCTTCCTTTATAAAAGAAATTAGTATTATAATAGAGAACCTTATACGGCTTTAGATTAATACTATTTACTAGGCTAATGCTATATATAGGGACTAGGCCTTTAAGAAAGATATACAGCTTAATCTATAACGGATTTGTATACTACGCCGCCCCTAGACTACCTATGTTACGCTATCCACACTAGAAATTTAGGAAATTAGTAGTAACCTAGCTAAGTCCCCTACGGAGAACTTAGGCCCTATATAGCTATAAAGGAAGGCTAGGAATACCGGACGCTATATTAAACTAATAGACTAGAAGGACAACTTACGGAAAATGGAATATAAGCTGAGGAAGACTATAAACCTTATACCGCAAAATACGGCCTAATAAAAGTTTGTAAAGAAACCTATAGACCTTCCCCTAGTTAATATCTGCTGTATTAGCGCCGTAGGATTTTACTAGAACTTGGTTTAACCTAATACTATTGCCTTTACTAATAGCTTATATAAAATTAATTAAATAATTAAGGAAAAGGAAAGCAAGCTTAGTAAATAGGAAAGTGAGCTTATAAATAAGGAGCTGGTAGAATAGAAACTGCCCCGTTAATACCAGAAATTTAAGGACATATTCTCTAAGGCAGTATCCAATATACTTCTACCTTACTAACCGTATAACTATAAGATTAAGATTAAGCCAGATAAGGAAGACATCCTTAGTTATAGCCCCCTTCGTTAGCAGTCTACTACTAAATTATAGGCTATAAAGTAGTACCTTATTAATAACCTAAATAAGGGCTTTATTAAGCCTAGTTAAGCCCCTTTTAACTTGCCTATTTTCTTTACTAAAAAGCTAAATAGAGGACTTTGTTTCTATATTAACTACTATAAACTTAATAATATAACCTGTAAGGACCGCTATCTACTGCCCTTATTTAAGGAGACTCTAGCCCAAATAAGTAGAGCTAAGATCTTTACTAAGCTTGATATCTGTTAGGCTTTTTACCAAATTAGGATAGACCCTAGATTAGAAGATCTTACTATATTTTAGACCTGTTACGGAATATATAAATATAAAGTACTTCCTTTTAGACTAACTAATGGACTAGCTACGTACCAGCAGTATATAAATAATGTACTCTTTAACTACCTTAACGACTTCTATACGACCTACCTAGATAATATTATAATTTACTCTAAGAATAAGCTGGAATATAAAGAGCACGTCTATAAAGTTCTATAACGGCTCCGCGAGGCTGGCCTCTAGGCCGATATTAAAAAGTTAGAATTTAGTGTTAAGCGTATAAAGTACTTAGGTTTTATTATTAGCATGGATAAAGTTAAGGCTAACCTAGAGAAAACGGCTATAATTAATTAGTGGGCACCTCCATGGACTATAAAGGGGGTATAATTATTTTTAGGCTTCTGTAACTTCTACTAACGCTTTATTAAGAACTATAGCAGGATTGCCTAGCCTCTTAACCGTCTTACTAGGAAAGACTAGCCCTTCTATTTTAACGCTATATATACACAGGCCTTTAATAAGCTTAAAAAACGGCTAGTATTAGCTTCCCTACTTGCCCACTTTAATCTAAAACGGCCCTTAATGCTAGAAACTAATACCTTAGACGGCGCAATAGCCGGTATTTTTTCCCAGAAGTAACTAGACGGAGAATAGCACCCTGTTATATACTATTTAAAGACTATAATAGATGCTAAGCTGAACTACCACATCCATAATAAAGAAATGCTAGCTATTATCTCTAGCTTTTAGTACTGGCGTATATAGCTAAAGGGGACCCCTAAGCCTATTAAGGTAGTTACGGATTATAAGGCCCTAGAATACTTTATAATAACTAAGGCCCTTATAGCCCGGCAGGCACGCTAGGCGGATATCCTATCTTAGTTTAACTTCTTAATTATATATAGACTAGGCACTATAAACTGTGCGGATGCTCTTATAAGGCGTAAACAAGACCTAGGTAACTAGATAGCTGCGAAGATCTTATTATAGACCTAGATACTACTATAACCAGAGCACCTTAACCCCTAGATATAGGTAGAACTAAGTACAGACTCCTTAGGCGCCGAGATATATTCTATTAACCCTTTAGGACTTAACTTAATTGATGAATTGCTATAAATAAACCGTACGGCCCCTTCTCTATAGAAGTACCAGAAAAAGGCAAAGAACGTTACCAGCCTATAGTCCCTTAAAAATGGATTACTTAAGTATTAGGAACAGCTAGTAGTAGCAGAGAAACAAAACTTATGGACTTAACTTATTACTGAAGCATATGCCTAGGTCTCTATAGCCTACCCCAGAAAAAATAAGACCTATAGGATTATTAGCAACCGCTACTACTAGCCTAGAATGGTTATAGATATTAACCACTATATACGGAACTGTAATAACTGCTATAGGTCTATAATTCCATAAGACAAGACCCTAGGGCTATTAAAACCACTCCTAATACCAGAACGCCCCTAGCAGTATATCTTTATAGACTTCTATAAGCTACCTACGGACCGCAACGGATATGATATAGTTATAATCCTAGTTAACTGCTTTAGCAAGCGCCTATTCTTAATCCCCTGTTATAAGGATATTAATGCTAAAGAGGTAGCCTAACTATATATCTATTATGTCTACCAAATTTATAGACTACCAGATACTATTATATCCGATTAAGGGCTGCAGTTTATATTAGCCTTCTAGAATAAGTTTACCTAGATCCTAGGTATTAGGTTAAAGCTTTCTACGGCATACTACCCCTAGATAGACGGTTAGACGGAGATTATAAATTAATACTTAGACTAGAGACTCTGGCCCTTTATTAACTACTTCTAGGACAACTAGGGCAAACTGCTACCCCTAATAGACTACGCCCAGGCAACCCTACCCTATAACTCTATGGGATTTGCACCTATTTAGCTAGAAATGGAATATTTACCCTATACTAGCTTTAACTAGAATAGACCAGAAGGCCTATAGACCGTACGCGAAAAACTATCTTATAAGAAAGCCCAGCAATACACTAAACGCTTAGAAGAAGCCTAGGCGGTAGCCTATACAAATATAGAAAAGGCCCAGAGATTAATAGAACAGTAGGCAAATAAGCATAGGCGCGAGCCCGACTTCACTGTAGGTAATAAGGTCTGGGTTATAACAAAGAACTAGAAGACGGAACGGCCTAGCCGTAAGCTGGACTATAAGATGGCAGGACCGTATAAGATCTTTAATAAAGAAGGCAACTTGTACAAGGTTAAGCTCCTAGACTTAATTAAAGTCCACCCTATTTTCTTACTAGATAAGCTATAAAAAGCTACAAATAACTTACTACCTAAATAAAAGAATAAGCCTCCACTGCCAATTTAAGTTAATGGTGACGACGAATAGGAAGTTAATAAAATACTAGCCTATAAACTAGTACGAGGAACGCTAAAATACTGTATCTAATAGAAAGGTTACGATCTAGACCCAACCTAGTACCCCGCCTAGAACTTTATAGGTTACTCCTAAAAGCTTAAAGAATTTTATAACCAATACCCTAATAAGCCAGGACCCCTAAAGTATCTAGACAAGTAGATAGAGTGCTAGTATAGCAAAGATAATAAGCTACCTGTTAAGCATAAAGATAAGAATACCCTACGAATATAATACGGATATATAAAGCCTGAGGGCAGGCTTTTTTGGAGGGGGGGGTAATGTTATAGCGCTGGTAGAAAACGGTGGATTATGGTAGATTTTATGGTAGACGCAAAGTCACGTGAGCTTATATAACTTGAGGATTGTATAAGACTTCGAGCGACGCTGCCCTTCTTCTCCTTTCCTTTCTCTAGCTTTGGATCCTCGTTTATAGACTACCAATTGTACAGGCTTGCGCGTCCCTCTTGCCGTGCTCGTGCCTCGATTGACTGAGTCGCTAACACCTAGCTTATCGCCTATTATTTCCATTCACATAACCTAGCGTGCAGTTATTCCCGTAGCTATTAAGCCCTTGCCTTCTATCTCTTGTATTTAATATAATCTTCTCTCTTTTATGCCTTATATATACTTTAGTGGCAGTTTGCGCATTTTTTTTAGTTTTAGTTTATGCAATGTCTTGTATTATAGGGGCCTGCATAGTGGCTGCAGTATACCTATACTACGCATATGGATTAGGTGTGTCCCTATTATACGCATCAATAGCATTATTCTAGGCGTAGTCTGTGGTTGTAGAGCCTTGTGTTGTATATAAGACCATTTATAATTATTTCTTTTTGGATAAGAAGTTTTTGCATTCCTAGTATAAGTACGCTGATAATAAGGGAGCCATGCGTGCATCTGGCGTCTCCCTAGCGAGTCTCTAGTAACCCTTATATCCTCTTATTATTTTTATTATATACTTTGCTTACATTTTCCTATTAGAGCTATTAAATCTAGGTAATCTTAAGTCCTGGTATAAGGCGTTCCATTTGTTTTACTATCTCCTGCTGTATTATCCGCCTAGCGGCCCTTTTCTACCCTAAGGCTTACGGGAACCGCTAGTACTTTAACTAGGTGATCCTCACGAAGCACTTTTATACCAATGCGTTCTCCTAGCCTGTCCCCTACTTTTACGGCTCGTTCCTTTGCCTGTTAATTCTTTAGGGTGACTCTAATATCTCCGCTCCTAAGGTGTCGGCCTACGATAGCGTCGTAGACCTCTTTGCGAATCTCCGTAAGCACGTCTGTTTCTAATTGTCCCCTAAGCCCCTCTACTTTTTCTGTATTTGGTCATATTGTAATTATATACCCGGTTATTGTCTTAAGGGGGGTAGGTTCCCTATGCTGTCAGAGCGCAGAAGCTTCGTTATATAGATATCCACTAGTATTGGCTTTGCTAAGAAGTTTAGAAAGGCTTAATTATAATTAAGTGGGTTCCTACTACTAATATAATAGCTAACGGTTTTATAAAAGCCCTAATAAGGCAGAAGCACGAAAGCTTTATTTAATAACTGAATTTAATTGATATCAAGACCCTATTATAGTTGGATTTGAGTATACTGTTTAACCTATTCGCACGATTTCCTTATCAAGTTCTGTTTTTAAATGGTTTCTATTTAGTTCAACACCATAGATATTTCCTATTTAGGTATATCCAGCTAATTACCACCCAGTCAATCAGCTGGGGGGGGGGGGGGGGTGTCGACCTAAATTAGATTATCTTACCCCAACTCAGCTACTTACTTATTAACTCAGTCACCAACTCGGTTATTAACTCGGTTATTAACTCGGTTACCTACCCCGAGTTTCATTGCCACCCCTTACCCCCCTTATCTTTCCTATATATATATATAGAGGTCTTAGAACCACATTTTAATAGACAGAGCCCTTATTCTTTTCTTATGATCGGTGCACAGACATCTGGTCAATAGTAGGTGCTTCCTTTAGCAAGTTTCCATGCGTCTTCCCTCCAGCTATTTACCTTCTGTAAAAAGGAGCCCAATAGTTCCTGTTCTATTTGCACTTCCGTTCCTTAGCTAATCTATACGTTTAGAGTATTTCAAAAGCGTATATTTATTATTCTGTCTTGGCTACTTCTTACAAAAGTGCATTGCTATTAACCTTTTTTATGCCTACTTTATTGCTTTACAAAACATCTGAGAACGGGCGGATTCTTTAGGTTTTTAAAAAAGGCCTTCCTATTTAAATCAACTATAAACAATCCATCCAGCGCACCTATGTAAGGGAGCGTTATTATTTTAGGTTGAGATTTGAAAATAGCAGTATTTGTATAATTAGGTTATCCCGCATTATATAATAATGCAACTAGCCCCCCCAGGGCTATATATTCTTACAGTAAGGGTTACTGATATCACTATCGCGATGCACTTACCAAGGTAAGTGCCGGCCAGCTTAACAAGTAGGGCCTACTTTAAATGTTAGATTTGTCAAGACACCCAAATACTATTAATATTCTTATTATATATTATTAACGCTATAACTACTAAGTATATTTGCGTTAAAAATAAGATCTAGGAAGCTTTTAAAGAACTTTAAGAGTCTACCAAGCCCAATATTATAGAAGCTGCGCGTCAATACAGTGTTCCTAAATTACGCCTCCGCGCTTAGTAGAAAGGACATTAATCACATTATAAGAGGCCTATAGTAGGTAGAAGGCTTACTAATAATTAAGATCTTGCTCTTTATAGCTATATTAATCGCTTAAATTTCTTATATACCGCCACTTAACTACTAATAATATGTTCTGCAGTAAATTAGATCTTAAATTAAGCTAACAAAAATCTAGATTAGCTACCACCTCCTATTAGCTCTTACTTTATTAAATACTAGCTTAGCTGCCACCTAGAGTACTATAAGCATAGGAAAAAAACAATAGAGCTTAAATATATAGCGGTACACAAGCCAAAGGATATTAAGGTATAGTTTTATTAATACCACGACATTATAATTAAGTGTACAGTTATGCCCATAGATATATACAACTTTAATAAGTTAGGATTCCGCATTAGTATTAGTAAGGACCAGTAGATTATTATAAGGGAGCCTTATTAGAAAGCTTACTTTTCTATAGATACAAATTATAAGCTAGTTATTATAATAGAAATAATAAGTGGTAACAGAGTTAATCTACTACCTATAATTATACTTATAGGCGCATAGTTCCTCCACTAGTGGTTTAAGAATTCAGCCCTTCCTAACTACTATTTATTAGGCCTATTAGAAATAGGCTATTTAAATAATAATAACTCTTTAATTAACGTCTGATACGGATCCTATCTTGGCCCACGTAGACTACTCCGTCATAGGGGGGAAAACTTATAATTTATATAAAGAAAACCCTGCAGTTGGGGGAGGAAAAACCTATAAGCCACCTCAGTAGGATAAAAAACCCCGATTTGCCATATCCGTCTATAGCAGCGGCCCTACGGGCCTATAGCTACGTCCTGTCCTCCTTAGATATTCGAACTTCTTAGGAACCACTGCTTCCTTCCTTAGCTTATCCAAAGCTAGGGTTCACTACGTCCTAGCTAGGCCTTGCCAATTAATTGCTATATGCTTCATGTTCTATATTTTAACCATCCCCTATATGCTATCTCTTGTAGACCATTACTATATACGCCTTACCTCCCTCCCCCTAGAGCTATCGAAGGCGTAAGGGGGATTTATCTGTTTTAGCTACCGTAATACTAACAGCGGGATATATTGTGTTGTATTTGGGTATCTTTTGTGCCTAGGCCCCAGACTTGCTAATAAGCAAGCAAGTAAGCAAAACACCCCCTTACTTGCTTGCTTGCCCAATTTAGAAGTCCTTTACTTATTTACTTACTTATTGGCCTTAAAATTACGTCTACTTACTTACTTACTTATTAATTACTTACTAAGATAGTTTAAAATTAGAAGTTCTATAGAAAATCTACTATAGCTTTGCCTAGCTATAGTATATTGCCCACTCAGCTCCTCTACTATTAATTAATTGTAAGCTTATTTATACTACTTAAAGGTAGTTTATAAGGCAGACGCGGTAAAGGCAGCATATATATTGCGATCTTGGTATAGTATAGAGGATAAGAAGAGAAAGGTGTCTAAGCTATATATAACTTTAGGTTAGTATAGAAAAATATTTTAAATAGGCTTAGTAGCTACCTAAAAGGGCTTGTTTACACTATTTATATTACCTTAGCTATTAAAAAAACTAAAGGTCTACTACTAACTATTACTACTACTAAATTAACTATATATAAGTAATAAATAAGCAAGTAAGTAAGCAAGCCCTTTCTTTACTTGCTTAATTGCATAAAATAAGGTCTCCTGCTTGTTTACTTGCTTACTGCTAAGACAAGCAAGCGAGCAAGCAAGTAGGGTTTTGCTTGCTTATTAGCAAGTCTGCTAGGCCCCAGCTAGGCCCTTTCTAAGGGTCACCACTCCGTTAAAAGGAGACAAGGAAAACCGTGGGTCGCAATCCAGGCTGCGGTAGTATTACGGCAGTAATAAAATGGCGAGTAACCGCATGCTCCGCGGGCGATTTCTCTAGGGGTTAAGAGGGGCCGTATATTTACTCGTTTGTTTGCGTTTGTTCGTTCGTCGTCAATGCTTTTAATTGGGGGTCGGGGGATGTTATCGAATGCTGCGCATCCATATTGGATCGCACAGGTGCCTTGGGTAGGAGAACAGCGTAGTAGCCGTATTGTAGAGGGCCAACAGTAGTGGTTTTTGAGATCTCACCATCTGAAAATTTTTCACCACTGCCCACAACGCATAACCACCACCAGGTCCTGCCCGCACGCTGTGCGACGTCTCTGCGTTGGCTCTGAGTCTGAACTTCGAAGACTTAGGTTCGTAGCCGTCACCACATACAGGTGCAGAGTCCGTTTTCGACGGCCAGGCTATTTAAATAATAAATTAGCTCCCAATTAGCTTAAGTACTTTAATATATATAGCTCTTAGCGCTAGCTAGGTATATATAAGCTCCCAATTTTTAATAGCTACGGCTCTTACCTTATAAAGGAGTTTATTAAGTATTGCGATAATTAAAAGATTATACTATTTACCTTACCTCTATATACAAGCCACCTTTTATAGCCTCTTAATATTGTTATATTTTAGCCGTATAAATACTACTATAGTAAGGCAGTTAAGCAAGCGATATAAATAGGCTGCACTAACTTTAATAAAGTTAAATTCCTCTATATAATTAAATTAATTCATCGCCAAATGTTTAAATTAAGTATAATTAAATCAGCCTTCTGGTAGGCAGGCCTTATTCCTTATAACCCCTAAATTATCCTTAATTCTATATACAAGGCACATCCTACTACACCCCTCCCTCTACTACCTTATAAGCCACTATATACACTATATACACCAAGATCTTTATATATAGTTTAGCAGAAAGTTTTTCTGCTTGCTTAGGAGGTATATAAAGATAATAAAGAGGCCATGGATATCTTTATAAAATTCACAAGAGGTAGTTTAGCAAATATATATATATAACTACAAGCCAAACGCGAGCTTGTAAATATATAAGCAGTTGCCAGAGCTCATTAAAAACGCTAAAAAAGTAATAGAAAGGCTGTATAGAAGGGAGGGGTTATATATATAGTAAATGCACGGTCAATTATACAAAAGCGCAAGCAGGAGGAGGCTCTAAAAGCTATATATGCATTACTAAGGAAGGAACAGGTAACTACAAAGCAGCTTCTTTAGGACGCTACAAGGCGGCCAGAGCCTTAATCTATTATATATAGAGACTTCTTCTATTAAGAAACCAGTACTACACCACAAGATTCTAAATATTCGACTTTTTAGTAGAGCTCTGCGGCTTCAAAATCATTATCTTGGCAAATCTGACGTTGAGGTAGGCCCTACTCGTTGAGCTGGTCGCAGACTTGCTAATAAGCAAGTAAAACCCTGCTTGCTTGCTTGCTTGCTTGCTTGCTTATCAGCAAGTCTGGCTGGTCGGCACTTACCTCGGTAAGTGCATCGCGACAGCGGCACGGGTACTATTCTATTCGTCATTTTCTGTTCTACTGAAATTCATGAATATGACAAGAGAGCCTAAGAAATGACTACACTTCTTGTGAATTCAGCTCAGTGTGTCCAACAGTCAGCCTGGCTGCGAGCTGAGCCTTATAGCTTACTGACTGCGTCAATTGGATCGCTCGCTGTCCGCTGACTGAAAGATAACGTACGCTGACTGTCACGCTGTCAGCTAGCTGTCCCAATTAGGCAAGTGATATAGACTTCGTGGTGTTTTATTGCGGGTTTTTGGCAGCACCTCTCTACACATAAATATTAACATTGCCCGATTAAAATTCAGCCCCAGTTCACCCAATCTAGTATTTAAATATAGTTAAATTCGCCCTTCGCACCCGTACAGGCTTAAAAAGGTAGGTAGAACGGTCAGTAGTAACGTTAGTAGTAAGGAAGGAAAGAAGGCAGTAGTAAGGGCTCCGGAGGCTCTATTTCTATGTCAGATTTAATCAAATACGAAGCTCTATTAAATATATCTTACCAAGCTGGCTTTTCTGCCTCTATAGTTAGCTTATGGCCAGTAAGATTTACTTGGCGTATAATTAACCAACCGGATCTCAGCCGAAGATCCGAATATTCTCAGCTTCTACCAAAAGCTTCAACTCACCACCAAATCTTACCACTAAGGCAGCTTCGCTGTCAGCTAGCTGCAATCTTATAGCTGACTAACTGTCACAACTCTACAAGCTCGCTGACTGCTTACGTTATCAGCCTCTTGGCAGCTTCGCCGTCAACGTTGCTGGCTCTTGGACACTCTGGAATTCAGCTAGAAAGCCAGAAATTTTACTTATATGTCATAGGTTCAGTCCCAGTAAATGGCAGGCTTGATGTTTAATAAATGAATACCAAATTTGTGTAATCAATACATCTTCTCTTCCCGCCGAATGTTATCCGAGTCGTCATCTAACTCAATAACGAACACCACGTAGTGCAATACATGAGACAGCTACTGGTGCCGTCATATCAGTGAAGGGACCTGGCGCGTTCGTTACATTAGTGGGGATTCCTCGACTTCTTAAACCTCTCCTAAATTATTTTCTACATTCTCGTCTGCCTGAAAACCCTGGGACTACGCAAGACAAATTAGACAACATAAGGAAGCCTCCAAGGCCAATCAAATAGGCCACTATCCTCAATAGACAACATCTGGGAAATGTTTGATCATGTGGGCTGTCTTGACGAAGAGCGGGAGGTGCCGAAGAAAATCACTCGAAAGGATCGCGCACTAAGTGCTCCTCTACTATCACTGCCAAAGCTATCCAAACCCACAGTCAAAGAGGGCGATGTCGATGAAGCCTGCCAACCACTATTAGGCCGAAAACGCCGGCAAGATCAGTTACCCCTAGCTGCTTCACCATCAATATTCCACGAAAAACCCCAGGGGTATAAGTTACATGCCTGGGAACTGCAGGACGCCCAAGATACTGAAACGGAGCAAGAAGCTTACCGAATGGAGGGTGTCGAAACTAACCAGGGAAACTTCGGCCTAGAGGGGTCTAGCAGGCCTCGTGCCCATTTTACTGCCGATAGAAACCCTTTTGCGGGAGTTCCAAAATTCTCTAGATCGATCTCGCCAAATATCGGGAATGCCGCATACAGTTTGGCTCCGAACGAACCTTCACCTCGCTTTGAAGATTTTGTGCCTTGTTGCCGCCAGCCTCAGAAAGATCTGAGACCTTGTTCAAAGTGGCGTAAGGTAGGAACTATGGCAGAGAGTGTAGTAAAAATCATTCTTTGCTACAAGCACGAGCCAGAGAACCAAGGGGTCAGCTATAGGAGGTCAGCGAAATCAATGGTAATCTAAAGAACGACTTATTTGCTTGTTTTTGGGGGGGGGGGGGGGTTTATTGGCCCTAAACGTAGTGCATGTCTTAAGATTTATTGACATACAAGAGTTACTTTTCTCGTGCACATTTATGTTCCTTAGGGAGTAGGAGCTGGGGAATTATATACTTGAGGAATATTCCTGAGCTTCAATGCATCCCATACTCCTTCCGAGGGATCAGAAAATCAAAAATTCTCCTCTGCAATACACAAATGTGAAATTTGCTCGTGATTAATTCGAAGTGAGGACATAATTCAAATTCATGACCGCTTAGTCAATACTACTGTGATTTTGCTGACTGTTAGTTCTTTGCTTGGCAGCTTCTGCGCCTTATACAACTAATTGTCACTCTAACACATTGCGCAGGAAGTCCGCATTACGTTGTATATACACAAAATATAATATTCACATATTCAGTTACGAGAATTGTCTCTTTTATAGGTCAGGATGCCGTGTGTTTACTGGACTGTAAGTCCCATACACTACTGTGCCACTCTAACTCTTCTTGGCCCTTGAATGCAAAACATTACAGTGAATTCAACTGATCTAGCCACAACTTTTTACACTAACCACTCTAACTTGTTGAAGAAATGGTATGAAGATACTATCAAAACCTCGGATATAACGTTGTACCTGCTAGGTGTGCAGAACACGGGGAACTACAATCCCGATCATCAACTCCTAACACAATCAAATCCCAGTTGTCGCAATTCCAGAAATCGTAGATACTCCCGAAGCAAATTCACAAGCATTCTTCGGCTCATACAAACCTCTTCGGGAGCAGACTCACTCACTCTTAAAACCTTCGAGGCAACTTGCTGACCAATGCGAGATGGTTCTATCACTCTTCGATGGAACTGTAGTCGACCAGAAGTTTTCTTCCATGGGTAAAGACCATTACTGGAGCATCAGCCCGGCTTCCATTCGAAACAGTCAAAGAAGGAAAGACCATAGCGGTAAGCCACTTGCCAACTACCTCATATCCAAGTTGGAATTAACCCCGAACAACTCGGCCACCACGGCCTACATGTTATGTGAAACACCAAGGCCAACGTTTGGTGTTAGTGAGACTGCCAGTCTATCCGCGAGTTCCGGGCGCGGAGAGAGCCATGGAACCTTCAAGGGCTCTAGGAGGTCTTGGCCGTCGAACATCACCACGAAAAGCCTCGCACCACAAAGGTGAGAGATAGATTGCTTCCCATGGTCCGCCGCCGAAAAACTATGTGCCACATCATTCATACCTGAGGAATATCCCTGTGCAGCTGCCTGGGCAACGGTATTACCCATGGACTTTGCAGGTAGGCAAAAATCCAATTGATCCGATTCGATATGATACGCGAGATTTATCGTTTACGAAATGCATTAGAATTTAGCGTATTCATAATTGCGCAGAAATACTTGGCAATTCTTTCTCCCCCTCCCTTACCTAAAATTTGTATGGCCGAACCTTGGGATACTACCACCATTAATTTTCTACTGCAATACCGATAAAAAATTAGTATGAAGCCTTAATCCTTACCTAATTAGGTAACTGTATACTGACTTCTGGCGAACAGTAATGGCAGCTTAACCACTCCTCCGCCAAAAGCGCATAAATTAATACTTTCTTCCTGCCTCTAAGAAGGCCAATGTCCTCCGCCTGCTCCTCCTTAGCTGGCGCCCTTAATCTATTATTAAGGAGACTGGTATTTGTAAGACAACTATTTATACTATAAAGGGCAATCTTATAAGATATGGAAGCGTTATAGCGCCCTCCTTTTGCAAGCTTGGACGTCCCTATAGGATTAGCAAGGCTAATAAGCGCGCGGTAATAGAATGGATAAAGAGGGAGGGCTGGAGGTAGTAGGACGAGATTGTTTACTGGCTTGCAATGGATTAAAGGACTATTACCTCTTAACCATTAGTTTTGTGTATGTTAAAAAGGAATAACTGGACTTAAAAGGAGGATTATTAGCTGTTGCTGGCCGCTAGCCAGTCTCTTTGGTAATATTATCTTAAGGATGTTGGCTAATTTAACGTAGAGGATCTAGTGTTTCTAGATAAATTAATCTTTAATAAGAAGACTGGCTGGCGTTAGCAGACATACGCTCTAATTGGCTATAAGGCTCACTATAAAGGCAATACTTAAAGAGGACGTACCTAGAGTATCTACGCCGTAATGGGACTTAACGGCTGGTTACCCTATACTGCCATATAAGAGGGCTATCTTAACGCTAATAACTTCTTCTATTAGCTAATAAATAGCCTACTTCTAGCTTTAAGAGAGGATTTAGATAGCTATAAGAAGGTTATTATTATAGACGATTTAGAAATATATACTAATTTAAGAGTTATAGAAGCTATTAAGGCAGTAGGCTATCTAGTACGCTACTTACCACTATACTTACCTAACTTTAATCCTATTAAATTAACCTTCTCTATTCTAAAGTCCTAGATTTATTATAACTACTAGTTTATAAGGCCAGCTTATTAGGACTTTAGTAGATTCTTATAAGCGTTAATTTAATAGAGTAACTGCAATTACTTTACAAGACAGTAGTTCCGCTACTTAGTTGCTAAAGTATATATTAAGAGGGAGGAGTTTAAATGTCTATATAGCTAGCTAGCAACGTTTAAGTAAGAAGAGGTTAATCTTATTAAGGGAGTAGATAGAGCCTCTAAAGAGGTGCCTATTAAGGCCTTATCTGTACCCTTAGATAAGGATAACAATAAGCTCTTTAGTGGGCAAACTATATTATAAAACGCTTATATATTTTATACCTAAATTCTATAACTATAACCCTTTATTAATATCCGCTCTATCCTAAATAACTATATACTTATCTACGGCTATATAAAGCCTCCTACTTCTTTACCTCCTTGGCCAATCTATATTAATATCCTAGTAGTTCATCTATTTTAATATACGTCCTTAAAAAATAATAGCTCCTTCTTAAACTTGCGTGTAAGCACGTTTAATATTCCCTTCTTAATTACCTTTACGTATATATATGTTCCTAAATCACGCATCTGCTATAGATCCTTAATTGTCCAATCTTACTTAAAGATAATATCTCTTGCCTACTGCTACTTGCGACGTATACCCTTATAAGCGGTTTATTTAATTATATAAGTAAAAAATGCCTTAAGTATAATAACGTCCTCCTCGTCTAGCGCAATTAGACTAGTATTTAGCTCTTAGAAGGGGACGATTTAAGAAGTAGGGATAGAAGCTTAAAAAGGAAAAGTGGTGGGGGAAGTGGGATATTAAACTAGAGGTTAAGGCGCTGGAGCTGGTATATACTGAGGATAATAAGTAGGGTAAGCGTTTGTTTAAGGAGGACCTTGCTAATAAAGATAGTTAGCTATTAGACGCGACTCTACCTATTCTAGTTACTTACTATCTCGGCCTAGTTTATTTATTATCTTTATTGCTATCTGGTTTATCCTTATCTTAGCTTGTTATTTTATTAACTCCATTATAGTATCTAAAGCAAACTTATTCAATTAAGCTATTGCGGCTTAATTAGACCGCTGCGCTTGCTTTATAACCGGACTATTTTATAAGAACTCCTTAATAAGCTTAGATAGAGGGTTACTAATCTTTACTTCTCCACGCGTGCACTCATTTGCCTAGATTTGCTGCTGACGGGCACTAATAGCATAGTATTGCCTCTTGGAATCAATCTAGTAGTAGCTGTCAAGGTTATAGCAGTGCTTATTATTGCACTTCTACTACTTTATAATTCTACTTTTAGCATTACTAGCTTCCTATAGAGCAGACAAGCAGACCTCCTATTGCTTTTTTAGCTTGCCTATATAGTGTCTCTACTTCATAGAAGCTGGCGTGCTTATATTATCTATTGCCTTTCTCTTTAACTTTAGAGGAATAATAAATATTAGCTTAACCTTAAGGATAACAACAATAATAGTGGCTGGAAATGTTGTGTGTTTGTTATTAAGCAGCCTACTAAGCCGTTTAACCTCTCTATTGCTAAAATCCTATATATTATGGTACTTAGTGCCTTCATAGCCTAACGCGGTTCTATAGATTATATAGCGCTTAATACTAAATTCGTCCTCTAACTTCCCTTTAAAGATTACTAATTTAATAGCCTTGTCTACCTTAGCCTTCGCTTAATCCATATTTAACTAATAGCGCATTATCTAACTAATGCCGGCTGCGTAGTAGCGGTAAGAGTTAATATAAACCTTAAAAGAAAGGTCTAAAGGATAGTTCTACTACTCCTTAAGTTGCAATTAATCGTGCGCGTACTTGTCTTTAATATTAGAAGTAGTAGAAGAATAGCGAGCTTAAACCTTATTCCGCTTCTTAATATATTTCCTTATCTTCTCTTCCTGTAGCTAATACGCTATTAGGTTACCTAGGTTCTAATTTATAAGATTAACCTCCTTAATATTAGTGTCCTCTGCAGGTGAATGCGTTAGTAACTTATTATCCTTATCCTCCTTACGCTCCTCCTTGTGCTCCTCCTCGTGCTCCTCCTTGTGCGCCTCCTCGTGCTCCTTGTTAATATCCTTAATCTATTCCTTGTTGTCCTTGGGGTGCGCTCTATAGGCTATAATCTGCTTACAAAACCTACCTTCTTTATCTTATTTGACGTCTTTAATAAGCAATCTAATGGGTTAGGACCAAAGCTTAGTCCCTATCGTTTATTAAGCCTACTAGTCGGCTTAGGAACATAAGGGCGACGTTAAGTACTTAGGGTATCTATAGCGGGAGGCTTTATAGGCGCGTTCCTTATTGTTTTCTTCTTTAGTGGTACTGTTATCTTCTTCGTGGCAGCGGCAGCAGCAGTAGAGTTAGTAGCAGCTTTTGCCTTAGCCAACACCTTAGCTGTTTGTTATAACCTTATAGATAAGCTATTAGCTACATCTGCCCCCATTAAGACCCTTGCTCTAGGTAGAGGCTAAGTTACATAGCTAGAGGCCTTAGGTGGCACTAAACACTAAGAAAAAGTTAGTATAGACCTGCCTTATACTAAAATTCAACTTTACCGGCTTTTTATTGCAGTAAAAAATTAATAGTGGTGGTATCCCAAGGTTCGGCCATACAAATTTAGGTAAGGGAGGGGGAGAAAGAATTGCCAAGTCTTTCCGCGCAATTATGAATACGCTAAATCCTTGGCATGCAGATCGCCAATTTTTGTACCCAATCTTACCTATAAAACCGTGAAATCCTCCAGCGAACCCTATGGTCTCTACACTCTACAATATACATCTTAAATTAATGCATTTTGGGTCAAGTCCTTGTATATATTTGGCAGATTTTTGATATATACTATATGTAAATTTTATATATATTAGGTATAAATCTTATGCATACAATTAAGGCTGCAGAGAGGCTTAACATTTAGCTTAATTTAACTAAGCTATATATATTAAATATTCTTTATATAATTTCTAAATTAGTTATATAGCCTACCTATATACAACTCTACCGCTAAAGCTTTATTAAGCCTCCTATATACGCCGTAGCTAGACAATTATATCTATATAATAAAAATACGAAGCCAGTTATAGAGTTATAAGAGGTAGAATATTAAGGCCTTATGGGGGGTTAGTATAGAGGGTACCTTAGACCTAGCGGTTAGGCCTAGCTGCTACTATTAATTTAAAGAATACCTAATAGTATAAAAGGGCTAAGGAATTTACTTATAGTATATATTTATTATAGTAACTAATTTAATAAATTAGAAGCCGCTACTATAGTTAAGTTAGATAAGTAAGGTATTAATAATAATAATTCATTGCTTAACGTCCGATTTGGATCCCTATTGGGCCTACGTGGACTACTCCTTATATATATATAGTGTCACGGAGCGAGTACAAGTGGTGATAATATATAGCGAAGTAGATATTATTAAGCTATGTATATAAACTGTGTAATGAGATCAAGACGTTGTGTAAGGAGAGAAGGTAAGGAAACGGGAAGAAAGGGGTATATATTATTAACTTGGTTGCTTGGTTAACATATATATGGGGCAGAATAGGCTTTAGGTTATAGTCCTAGCAGAACTTGGCAGAATTTAATAGACTTGGTAGAATATGGTAGAACGCCGTTAGATTGCCGTAGATTATGGCTGGTCTCTTTTTACTAAGTTAGTGGAAATAGGTGGACGAGTTGGTGGAAATAGGTAGACGTGTATAAGGTGTTATGGAGGTGTCCCATAACAATACCCCCCCTTTAAACTCGAGCTTCTGCAAGATGGGGCTATAGTAGTTCTAGGTGGGGTTTGTAAAAGTCTTCTGCGGCTTATGTAAGTCCTATAGAGTTAACGGGTTCCTATATGGGCTTAGTAAAGCCTCTCCATTTTATAAGGTATATATATTTGCGTTTCCGTTTATTATACTTAATGTTGTTAACTCTTTTAATAAAGTACTCATCCTTACCATTTACTTTAACTGGTGGGGGAGGGTCCTAAATCTATCTGGGTAGGGTATCTAATATAGGGGCAGTAGGGTAGAGGACTAACATATGGAATATAGGGTGGATTTTAACCGTATTAGGAAGCTTTAGTTAGTAAGCATAGGGAAAGACAACCTTTTTAACCTTATAAGGGCCGGCGTTCTTCTAATTAAGTTTCTTGGTAGGTTATTTTATGTTTAGATTTCTTATATCTAGCCAGACGAAGTTACTAATTTAGTAGGCTGGTGCTAGGGTTTGGTTCTTATTTGCTATGGCTTTATAGATAGATTGGGCCTATGTTATTTTGTTAGTAAGGAACTCTTATAGTTCTTCCATTTTTTTTTATAAATTTGTTTACTTCTGTAACTTATAAGGCCTAGTAAGCTAGGTAAGGAACATTACTAAAGGGTTTAAAACCTATTTGTAGGTGTTGGCCGTAGTTAGCTAGGAATAGGGAGACCTTTATAGTTTCTGAGATGGAGTTATTTGCGGTAAACTTAGTAAATATAAGCCAGTCTATCCAGTTATCTTGCAAATATGACGTGTATATCTAAATATATTATTCTATTATAGTATTTGCACGTTCTATTTAACCATCCGTTTCTAGGTGGTATGCTATAGACAATAGTGCTTTAATATAGACTTGGGTAGTTAGTTCTTTCCAGAATATAGAGATAAACTGTCTACCTTTATTGGAGATAATTATTTTAGAAAGTCTGTAGAGTTTCTATATATAATCCAGGAATAGTTAGGCAATGGTAGGCACTGATATATTAGGGTAGGCGATTAGGTGTTTTATCTTGGATAGTTAGTCTATAACTACTATAATGTTTATACAGCCTTTACTTTTAGGGAGATTAATAATAAAGTTAATTAAGATGTTCTTCCATCTTCGGTCCGGAACGGGCAGGGGTTTTAGGAAGCCATTATACATCTTATATAAAGCTTTGGCTTATTAGCAGGTATGGCAGCTAGAGACGTACCTTTTATATTATATTATGCATATTTAGCTAGTAGTATTCTTATTGGAGCAGTTCCAGGGTTTTTCCTTAGCTTGGATGGCTGGCTACTAGTAGGTTATATGTATGTTTAAGGAGCTTAAGCTTAAGTTCGTTATGGTTAGGTATAACTAGGCGGTTTCTGTAGTATAGGTGGTTTCCGTGGGCTTTATATTTACTTAGAGAAATCCTTTTAGAGCGTCTAGCGCTATCTTGAATTAGCTTAAGCGTCTCTTAGATAAACTTGTTGTTTGGGTATTTATTAGTTATAATCTGTTTAATGGTTTAATTGGTTATTTTAAGAATATATACTATGAGGTCCTTAGTAGGGGGTTTAAATAGCTTAGGGTGGAGTAGGGTCTAATTGTAGTAGGAGCGTGCTTCTTCTTAAGCTGGTGCGTCTTATAAATGTTGGGTTAGGGCATTAGGCTTCTAGCCTTAAACGCCTAGGCAGTATATAATTAAAAATTAGAAATAGGATAAATATTCTAACCAGCGGGCCTAATGGTGGCTTAGCTATTTTATGGTTATAAAGTATTGTAGGTTCTTATGATTGCTAAGAACCTTAATTAAAAATCCGGAGCCTTTTAGTTTAGGACGCCATTGTTTAAAATATCTAATAATGGCTAATAGTTCTTTATTATAGATCTCGTAATTGCATTTAGCTAGACTTAGTTATTTTAAAAAGTATGCTATAGGGTGCAATACTCCTTCCTTGTTATATTAAGACAGAATGCCTCTAGTAATATAGTTGGATAAGTTAACTTCTATAACACTTATTCGGTTTAGGTTAAAGTATTAGAGTATAGGTACAGTAGTAAATATAACTTTTAGATAAGTAAAAGCTTTCTTATATTCCTTATTAAAGATAAAGGCTTTATCTTTTTAGGTTAGAGCTATAAGGGGTGAAACTAGGGCGGAGAAGTTATTAATAAACTGTTGGTAGAAGTTGGTGAATCCTATAAAGGCCCTTACGTCCTTAATGTTCTTGGGTTTTTGCTAGTTTATAATTACTTTAACTTTCTTAGGGTCCATTTATATGCCGTCTATAGAAATAATGAGTCTAAGGTATAGAACTTCTGTTTTATGGAACTCGCATTTATCTATATCTAACTGTAGGCCGGCTTTGCGCAAGGCTTATAGGACCAGTTTAACATATTTTTAGTATTTAGCTAGATTATTGCTGTATATTAAGATGTCGTTAATATAAGCAGTATAAAAGATATCTAGGTATAGGTATAGGGTATTATTTACAAAGTATTGGAATAAACTTAGGGTGTTTATAAGGCCAAATGGCATTACTAAGTACTTAAATAATCCATATTAAGTACGAAATGCAGTAAGCTATTTATCTCCTTTTATAATATGGAGGCGGTTAAATGCGTGGATAATATTAAGCTTTATATAGAAGCGAGCCTTACTTAATTAGTTTAGTGTCTCTTAGATTAATAGGATTAGGTATTAGTTTTTGATAGTGATAGTATTAAGAGCTTAGTAGTCTACGCAGAAATATAGACTGCCGCTAGGTTTCTTAACAAAGATTACTGGTATGGCTATAGGTAAAGAACTTGCTTTAATAAATTCTTTGTCTAGATGTTTGTCTAGGTACTTCTATAGTACCTTAAGTTTGTTTTAGGACATCCTATATAGGGGTCCAAATCCGGGATGTTTTCCTTCTTTAACTATAATTTTATGATTATATAGACGGCGTTTTGGTAGCTTATTGGCTTCCTTTTATAAGAATACATCTAAATAGTTATAGTACTCTATTGGTACCTTTATGGCGGGGTTAGTATGCTTCTTTAGTGCTAAGGCCTTCTTAATATTAGCTATTATAATAGCAAAGATTATATATTCTGGTTTCCTGGCAAGTTGTGCTAGTAGAGTAGCTCCAATTATATAGATATCTAAGGTGTTAAGTAGGCTTAGATTGTCCTTAGTTTCTTATATGGTTTCCTATTTGGTTTCCTATTTGGTATTAAATATAGAGTTAGTACTAGATTTAGGTTTGGGTTCTTTAAGTATCCTTTTTATGGTAGAATACTAGTTCTTCTAGTACTTTTATATATTAAGCTTAAGCTTCTACTTAGTTTGGGGTACAGCAGTTAAAGTTAATTTGTGTGGTCTAGTGTGAATTCTAGGTTCTTGGTAGACGTTGGTAGAAATCTTATGTTGGTGGAATTTAGTAGAATTCTTAGGTAGGTGGAATCAGGTAGACTTTTTAGGTATAGGGTAAATATCAGTGGAAATTTTAGACTAGTGGATTCTAGTGGATTTTTTAGATTTTGGTTTAGGGTCTAAGTAGTAAGTTATAAGGCACTTCTGCTTGCAATAGGAGGTGGTAAATAGAAGCTTAAGGTTATCCTAATTAATGGTTACCTTATATAGCTTTATCTAGGGTTGTTTAAGGATTACTAGGTAACCTAGGGTAGTTATAAAGAGCTTAATTAATTTTTTATGGTTTAGGTATTAGAGTCTTAGGGCTGCTATATAAGTAATATAGCCTAAAATAGTGCGTTTGCTATTAAATCTAAATATATTAATATGCTAGTTAATGGGTGTTAGGGTAAACCTATTATCTTATACAAAGATTTTGTTAATAAATCCTATGCTACTAGCTCCTGTATTAATTAGGACTTAAGTATTAGCCTATTAACCTTTTTACTAAAGACAGTAGTTAACGGTTATACTATAATTCTAAGAGTTAGGGTTTACTATATCTAATATATTTAATGAGATCCTGTGATATAGCTATCCTAGAGAGCAACTTAACTCTAGGATATACCTTTTAGTAGTAAGTAGGAAGGGGTTCCTATAGAACGTTGGTTGTAACTTTATCCTTATAAGTAGTGCTTACTAGATACAGGGCTGGAACTAGGTAAAGATTAGGGGCGGTAACTGGAGGATTAATGCAGTAAACGGTTGTTAGTATTAGCCGTTTATATATTGTGTTAGGGTATAGGGATGGAGTAGTATCTTAAGATGTAGTTCTTGCTTCTGTATTTAAAGCAAAGGCCTAGCTTAATGCGTTGTTCTTATTTAGGGGACCCTAGTGGAGCGTATCCTAAGGTCCCTATATTAATGTCTATAGCGTTAGGGTGCTTAGGCTAAGATAATAACTTAATGGACGTTTGCGAAGTTATTATATTATATTAGGGAGTGGGCTTAGGTGTTAGGCGTAGTATATTATTATACTGTTTATTAATAACGTTTGTATAGGCGTTAAGGGCTCCTAGTAGGTTTACACCTATTAGGGAGGTTTTTGGTTTAGGGCTTAGGGATTTAATGAGGCTATTAACTAGTGTGGAGTTGTTCCAGCCTGTTTTCTTTATGTAACGGTTAAATTTGGAGAAGTATACTGGGAAGCTTTTCTTTTCTTAAGTTATATAATTTATCTTTCTTTAAGCGGTAACTTGGTAGTTTAGGTTACTGTATATAGCTTTAAGAAGTATAACTAGGCTCTATACTGAGTTTGGCTGGAGAGGTTTAATAAGGTCAGCTGCGTCTCCTCCTAGTTAACTTAGGGTGTAGTAGAGTTGGTTAGCTTTAGTTAGGTAATGGTTAGCATTACTAGTTAGCTTATTCTTAAGTTAGCTTAAAAATAATTAAAGCTCTTATCGTTTACTGGTAAATACTAGGGGGTTTAGTAGTTTTTTGGATTGTTGCGGTGTAGTAGACAGATTTATAGGATAAATATTTATAGCTAGCTTAAGGTTCGTACCTAATGAGCCAGGTCTAGATTTGGTCATTTTTATTTTATCTATAGGTGGCGTGTTAGCAGCCTCTTAGGCTAGTATTCGGTCTTGGGGCCCTAATGCGAGTGCCTTAAGGATGTGGACTTTTTCTTAAAGTGCTTCTTATTTAGCTTATTATTCAGCTATAGCGGCCTTATTCTGTGTAAGGGCGTCTATAAAAGACTTCTATATATTTGCCAATTGTTTTTAAAGTGTAGATATAATATTAGCGGCCGTTATAGGGGCTTTAAGGTTATTCTGTATTTTGGATAGGGCAGGGCAGGGTAGAGTATAGGTTTTTAACGCAATGTAGTGTTACAGAGCGAGTATAAGTAGTGATAATATATAGCGAAGTAGATATTATTAAGCTATATATATAAACTGTGTAATAAGATTAAGACGTTGTGTAAGGAGAAAAGGCAAGAAAACGGGAAGAAAGGGGTATATATTGTTAACTTGGTTGCTTAGTTAACACATATATAGGGCAGAATAGGCTTCGGGTTATGGTTCTGGCAGAACTTGGCAGAATTTAGTGGACTTGGTAAAACATGGCAGAACGCCATCAGATTGCCGTAGATTGCGGTTGGTCTCTTTTTACTGAGTCGGTGGAAACAGGTGGATGTATATAAGGTGTCACGGAGGTGTCCCGTAACATGTGGGGAGAAAACTCTATATAAGAAAACCCTGTGATCCATCTCCCCGCCTTTTGGGACTCGCCTACTAGCGCCTGCAGGGCGCCTGCGAGTCGCCTGTGGTGCTCTACTACCTTACTTTTTGACCTCCTTGGGAACCACTGCTGCCGTAACAAGCCTACGGACGCGCTAGTATCATAATAAGTAAGGTATTAAAGCTAGTACTAAATTTCGTTTAGATATTTTTAATTATTATAAAGTAGGAGTTTAAAATAGGCTTTTTTATTAGCTTTTACTAATACTGCTAGCTAGCTAGTCTTCTATATATAAGGCCTAATAGGCTAACTATATTATATAAAGTAATATTTAGTATTATATATAGTAGTATCTAGCCATTAATCTAATTTAAGTAGACGGACTATATCTGCGTAATAAGTAGGGTGAATATAAGGTATAGTAATATTAGAAAACGTATTAAGTAGGGCAAATAGTAAGATAATATTAGCTTTAACTTACTAACCTATAATAGGGACGCTATATTAATAATAAAATGTGTTTAATATAAAATATATTATCTTATAGTTTTATATATAAGGCTAAATATAAATCTTTTTAAGGTAGCTTAATATATACTAGTAACTAAATAGGTATTTTAGCCCATTTTAAATGCTAGAGAAAGTACTAGTTATTAGTATTTTTATTATAATATTTTACTCTTTAATATCCTTTTATACTAAGGAAATCCTAGCTCTTTTATTTATTTCTACTATATTTTACTACTCTTAAAGTAAAATAAGCGCTCTAAAAAATAGATTTCTATTATCTAGTTTTATATATAAGAATAAGATACTTTATTTAGCTTACTAGCTTAAAGGCAGCTACTAATTACCCCTAAGCGACTTTTTATTCTATACTCTATTCCTTTTATACTCTCTAAAAGTAATCTACTAATTCTAAATTTATATTTTAGAAAATAAGTATTCTATAAGAGCGAACCTCGCTATATAAACCTATTCCTATTAGGAAATTTTTTACTAAATTATCTTATATAGTATATAAATACCAGTTTAACTATATACCTTATATTTAACGTGCTAAAGTAATATAGGCCAGCCCCCTTTTCCCTATTATAGCTACTGATATATCTATAGTACGCCTATAGAACAGTAGTTATCTATATCGCAATAGCTTACGGTACGTCTACGGTAAATTAGTTTTGTAGTATATTATAGTAGTAGTGGTTATAGTAGCGGTTATTATCTGTGGTAGACTAGCTGTCTACGGTGTGTCTGCGGTGCGTCCGCGGTGCGCCGGTGCACCTGCGGTACCTCTGCCGTTGCCGTGCGCCTATAGTGTAGTAGTTGTCTGCAGCGCGACAGCTGTAGACGGGTTGTAGCGGAGGTCGTCTGCAGCACGATGGCTGTAGACGGTTGTAGTAGAGGTTGTCTGCAGCGTGGCAGACTGGTTATAGTGGAATGGTTGGTTGCGGTAGCTATCTTACGGTTTCACAGGTAAAGGTTGGGTGCAAAAATTGGCGATCTGCATGCCAAGGATTCTAATGCATTTCGTAAACGATAAATCGTATCGTATCGTATCGTATCGTTACCTCAGCAAGCTCAGACGTGATTCCGTTGGTGCGGAGTCAATCGGCCCGCAAGCGGGTGACTAACCACGTTCGTATTGCACCACCAGTATCACGTCTGAGGGACTTTTCCAACGTTTATTACGTTTTCCGACTTTTTTTATGATTCCCCCTACACTCGCGGCTGAATCGCTTAACCACGACGGCTTAAAATACTACTAAATGTTAATGGATTAGAGAGACGACCTAATATTTCATAAATATCGGGTCTAAATTAGCCTATAACTGCCTAAAGTTAAGATCATTTTCGCCAAAAAAAAATCCGTTATTAAGGATTGTAGAAGTAGCTATAATATTATAATGGGTATATATATAAGGCCTTAAAATTAATCGATTATAGAGCTAGTTCTTGCGATTATTTTAAGCCTATATGCAGCTCTAGACCTGACGTGAGTCGCTTTATTAAATTTGTTAAAGATTATATATATCCCCATATAAATTTAGGCAACGGACGTTACAACGGACGTCGCAACGGACGTCGTAACGGGCGTATATATAAGGCCTAAAAGTTAATCGATTATAGAGCTAGTTCTGCGGATCAATTTAATAATATTTATAAAATAATAGCTGTTATAGGGGTGTAGATCAATTTCGTTGAAAAAGGTAACTACTCTATATACAAAACAGGTCGCATCGCTTAAGAAACGCTGGAAAAGTCCCTTAGACCATAGAATCAACTTTTTGACAAAAAAGGTTAGCGATATCCGCTTGCGGATATACGTATGTCCGCTAATTGATTCTATGGTCTGAGCTTACTAAGGTAAATCGTATCGATTGATTTTTTTGATCCACCTTATTAAATTTTTATTTTTTAATTACCCACCACTTAATACCTTTATTAATAATTAAATAATATATTATTTAAAAAGATAATAAAGTAAATCTAATACTATAAAAATTATATTTATTGGCTGGGTAACTGTATATATTTTGACTCATGTTTTGGTTATTAAAAAGACATCTTCTGCGTATAGGTTAAGTAATAGGTAAATCCATTATAAAAGGAACATTGTAAGACTTTGCGTATATGAAATTAGTGCATCAATTTGAGTTTTGTTTCATTTCTCCTTTAAAAGTAGAGAGTGTTAGGAATCTTTAATGGAGGTGTGGCCGGCATCTCACTTTGGTGAAGTTTGTTTTACCTATACGATATATACTAGAGTTCTTTGTTACGGGATATGTATTAACTACTTCTACTTCGACTAGTTGATATATATTATATATATACTGCTTATCTAGGAACTGCTTTAAACTTACTAAACTTTAATATTCAGTGCACTTATATAGAGTTTGCTCTTAGTCAGATTTTAGTTCCCCTATTACTTAGTTATTTGCGTTATTTATATACTAAGTGTGCTATTATACAAATATATAATAAATAAATTTATCTTCACTTCGATCTATATATACGCATTGTTAAAAAATGTTATAAGTTGCTACGATCTTATATGGGATATAATTTATGTCTATGGCATAGTATATAAGTGTAGAGTTTCCTCTTTAAATTAAATTCAGCAGTGTCCTAAAGTAAATTTAAAAGCTATATTTTTATACCCTGACCTTTAACTTTGTAAGAATATCCGAAAAGATATATGTTTCTTTTAATCCATAAAATCGAAGCAAGGGTTTTAAATTATACGTCGTAGGAGATTACAATAATTAAAGACGGCGAATCTAACATTTAATTTAGGGGAGACGACTAAAAATTAAACTATATCCGTTCGTTATCTACTTAAGTATTTATTAAAAACTAAAGCGGACTATCTACACCTTATTCTTAGGGACTTTACTAACTTTACTCCTAATTCTATATCTTTATCATTAATACCCTTATTCTTATTAATCTTTAGGCTTTTTATCTCTACTATTATATTTTCTAAAGTATATTTATATTTGTTATTTATTATAGCGGTATCTATAGCTATGGCACTATCTATAGTATCTAAAGTATTCGTAGCGGTATCTTAGGCGGACTCTATTATAACTTTTAGAAAGGTATTCCTAATATTACTGGTAATATTTATAGCGGCTTTTATATTTACAATAATATAGTCGCCTACAATAGTTATAGACTATATAGTAGTCTCTAGTCTCTTCTTTCGAGATTCTTTAACCCCTAATTATTTCCTCTAATTTTTATTTACGAAAACTTAAAAGAAAACGAAGTAAATCTACTATAGCCTCTATATCTTTATAGCTAGAACTAAACTTCTTAGCCTTCTTATTATAAATAAAACGCTATTATCCATCGGGAAAATATTCGCAGGCTGGGTTTTAAGTCAACTTTGCTAAGCGCGTTTCGCGTAATTGACATACAATTTAACTAACTTAATACGCAATTGACCAACTTAACACGCAATTAACTAACTTAATATGCAACTTAACTAACTTAACACGCAATTAACCAACTTAATATATTTAAAAGTTAAATAATACGCAGTTGACTAACTTAACAACTTTAAAAGCTAACTGCACATTCCTTAATATGCAATTAACATATTTAAAATTTAAATAACACGCAGTTAACCAACTTAACAACTTTAAAAGTTAACTGCACATTCCTTGACATGCAATTAAGGTAATGTAATATATTATTTTAAAGTTGTATGCCAATTGCGTAAATAAATTTTTACTATTTTCTTAGCCTGCAGTATGCTAGCTTATAACATATTATATATTAGGATTAAAATAATTTTATATAATCTTATATAATCTTATACAATCTTATACAGTCCCATATAGTCTTATATAGGTTTATTATTATATTATATATTACAGGTTCTATGCTAGCTTAGCTGCTTTTGCTATTTATCCTAGCTTCTATATAATAACGCGATGCGAGTTCCTTCTTTAAGAAAGTTGTCCAAGTATAGAGTATTATATTGGTCCTAATTAATATAATTATTAACATAGTATAAATCTAGATAAGAAGTAGTGGCTGGAATAACATACGCGCTTTATAGAATAGATGGCATTAAATAAAAGCGACCACCTCCAAGTACTTGCCTAGTATTTACGCTTAAGCGCGGCCACCTTTTTACCTTAACTATGCTGTGTGTTGGATGCGGCAGTCTATAATTTAATGGCTAAAGCAGCTCTACTATAGCTCCAGTATACTGCATATATACACTATACTTATCTAACCTTTTAATATCTGGAATAGTAACAATTAGCTAAAGCTGGCCTATAAGTCTTCCACCTAATAGCGTGCGGCCCTTTCTAATACAGTCGCCGTTATCTATATACTCTTAGACCTATATATAATCACGCCTCCACTGGTTAGAATATTGCCAATTTGGTATATAATATACTACCTCACTAATTTGGCCCTTAAGGTTAGTTGCATTTTTTCTATCTCATTTCTAACAGCGGATAGATAGATATATTTTAACAAGCAGGCGCTTAACCTATAAGGGGTCCTTCTCTTTCCAGTCCATATTGGAGTTCTGGGCATATTTGCCTTATAGTTTTCGCCTACACTCTTAGACAAATACCGCAATGCCGTCTAGAAACCCTAGGATTTTATAGTAGTTTGCCATATAAGATATATAAAGCCACGTCTTTAACCCAAGATGCCTTTGGATAAGATCTGTTGCCCTATTTATATCTTCTAAAGGCCACTAAAGCTTTGCAACTACTAAATACTATATTAGTTAAGTAACCTACACCTCTAGACACTGGGAAGGCTGTGGTATAGAATTACTATTTATAAAAGCTATTTCGTCTTCTATTACTAGTACTGCTACCTATTTTAAATTGTAAGAGCAGATTTAAGATAGCGAATCCCGTTTATTTATTAAGTTATAAAACGCCTTAATAATATAACGGTGTCCAGCTTCGCCATTTACGCCAGTATAGTACCTATCTGCGCATCTATATAGGTGGATATTTTCCTTAAAATGTATAAGGGCATGGAATTTTAGTATATTAAAATGGCCTGTATTAGAATCCTTTACCTTTAAACAGAAACTTTAAAACACACCTTTAAGCATATTAATTTAATATAGGGCGTGGTGCATATATCATAGTATCTCCTTATTATAGGTGTAATACTAAGCTATAATAATAAAGTCATATACGGCTCTTATAAAATATATAGTATATAGTTCCCTAAATAATAGTAGTGGGGCTAATACAGCAATAAGTTAATGAACTATGGCTTTTTGTTTATTACCTGTCCATTAAGTAACTTTACTAAATAATAGATTATTAAACCGTTTTAGCCCTATAAAAGCCAGGACTTGTCTAAAACGCTAATTAAGCTAAGCCTCCGCAGATATATTTATTATAGTTATCTTTATCCCTCTTCTCTTTCTTTTTAGCTAGACAACATCGCCTACCAGTTTCCGTACCCATTTAATAAGTCGCATAATAATACCCTTTAGAAGCTAATATAGAATATCTACTATTATACCCTTATAGATGTTAAATAGGCAATAGTACCACACGAAATATTCTACTGGGTATACCCAGTTATCTAAGGATAGAAGAATATTCTCTAGTTGCTAGCATTTAATTTATCTTCTCATCTCCTTATGGGTGCGTGGCGGGTATTATTTCTTAGTTAAGTTCTTACACTTTAGAGGGGGGACCTAGCACATAGTATAGTACTATTAGCTTTTAATACCTATAAGCAGCACTTATTCTTTATAGTCTGCTATTATTCCATATATAATTGGATAACATTATTGCACAAAATTATCTGCATATTAAAGGTCTACGCCGCTTTCTGCAAAATGCTCAATTGCTATTATATTTTAGTTAATAGAATATAGCATTAGAATACTAAAGCAGGACTTATATTTAAGTATAGTTCTTATCACCTTATAATATACTTTACTTTTCATGTTATTATCCTTTTCTTTAATAACTAGCATAACCATAGCGAAATGGGCAAAGAAAAAGGCGGGACGCCCAGTAGAAGATCCACACCTACCACCCCTACGAAGAGCAGGCGAACCACAGGCCACAAGCAACAATAACGAGAAGGCAAAGATCCTTACAGAAAGATTTTTCCCTTAACCGGCTCCAGCAGACCTTAGCGACATTACCAGTGAAACACCGGTGACTCGCCTAAGGGTCGACAGCGACATAATAACTAAAGAAATGGCTAGAACCATTAGCCGCCTCTTAAACAACATAGCACTAGGACCAGATGGGATCCTAAATAAAGCCCTAAAGACCTATAGACCACTTATAGCACCTTGGCTTGCAGACGTAGCCAGAGCATGCTTTGCAATAGGCTACTACCCGCGACTTAGAAGATCCATAACAACGGTTGTCTTATAAAAAGAAGGCAAAGCAGACTACTTAATCCCAGGAAGCTACCGCCCTATTGCCTTAGAAAACACCCTAAGCAAGATCTTAGAAAAGGTTATAGTGGACCATATAGCAGACACAGTAGAGGAACACGCCCTACTACTACAAAGCCAAATGGGGGCAAGAAAGAATCGCTTAACGCTATTAGCACTTACACTACTTGCTGCTACCATTAAAACTGCATGGGCTATGCGAAAGGACTTTATAGTATTAATGCTTAGCCTAGATATCAGCGGCGCCTATAACAATGTACCCTATAAGCGTCTCCTATACATCCTTAGGGCAAAGGGCTTCCCAGAGTAGATCGTTTAATTTGTTTAAGAATTTATAGGCCAGAAAGAAATATTACTGGTCTTTAGCAGATACCAGAGCCCCCCTATTACAGTTATAATAGGAATACTATAAGGATCACCTCTATCGCCTATACTCTTCCTCTTCTTTGTAAGCAACCTGCTTAACACCTTTAAGGAAGGGGTAACCTAGGGAATAGGCTTTATTAATAATATAAACCTAATTATATATAGGCCAACAGCCACAGAAAACTATAGGACACTAGAAAAAGCCTATAACACCTATATAGAATGGGCAAGATAATATAGAGTCCAATTCTTACTAGAGAAATACTAGCTAATCTATTTTATAAAAAAACGTAACTAATCTGCAGATCTTTAGCATACAATCCATATCTAAGGCTTTGGGGGTCAACCGGTTTAAGGCCTAAGGGTATTAGGAGTATAGGTAAATAGCAAGCTCCGGTAGAGCGCATATGCGGCGCAAGCGGCCCGTAAGGGCTAAGTATAGTATATCGCTATATCTAGGATCGTTAATTCTACATAGGGTCCATGCTTCTAGAGGTCACGCCTACTATATATAGCAGTTGTCCGGCCAACCATGACGTATAGATCTAGCATTTGGGCCACTAGAGAAACCGAGAAAGGCCCCCCTAAATTACTCCTTAAACCACTCCAAAAGGTCTAAATAGCCTGCCTTAGGAGTATAATAGGCGGGTATAAGCGAACGGCTATAGCACTGCTTAAGAAGGAAGCCAATATTCCCCCCTTATAACTATATATTGAAGCCAATGCAATATAAAGGGTGTAAAAGGAACGTAACTCTAACGTTATAAAGTATATTAAGACATGCCTAAACAAACTATAGAGGGACCCTAGGGTGCCCTATAGGAGAAGGAACTAACAACCCCAAAGTAGGGAAGATATATTAGAAAAACAGGTAGAGAAAGCAGAAGAAGAATAGTGCGGCGCTAGGGCCCAGGCCTATATAGAGGAGGAAGGGAGACGCGTAAGAGGCCAGTAAAAACAATAGCAAGGGAGAGAAAGGAGCCAAAGTAGAGCATAAAAGAGTACTAGAAAACCATCTACTGCAACACAATACTGGTTAGACCGACGCTAAAGAGACAAATAGGAGTTAAAGGTACAGAGGCAGACTTAGGCAAGGGGAACCTAAGCCGTAGTATAGGTAACGCTATAGGGGGTAAATACCTAAGGGCTCTAAAAGGGCCTAACAAAGGCAGAAAATACAATGGCAACACTCTTAAGGACAGGAATAATAGGACTAAAAAATTGGCTTCACTGGGTAGGTGTCCTAGTAGGTAGCCTAAGGTGCGAATATAGCTGGCTAAGACAGACACCAAAACACGTAATACTGTTATGCCCCTTACGCACCAGCTAAGAAGCAATACTCTTAGCAGCTAGCATAGAAAACTATAATACACTACTCTTAATATAGAAAGGCCTTAAGGCGGCTACCCGGTGGCTTATTAGCCAAAATATGCTAGACCAGTTCCAGGTTATAAAGAAAATAGCAATAGAAAGCAAAGGGGCGAGTAATAGGCGCCCCCTAATAACTCTACAGGAGTAGAGTATAGTGTGTAATACTAGCGCGTCCATAGGTTTGTTACGGCAGCAGTGGTTCCCAAGGAGGTCAAAAAGTAAGGTAGTAGAGCACTATTGGTAACTTATAGGTAACTTATAAACGAGCCCCAAAAGGCGGGGAGACGGATCACGGGGTTTTCTCAAGTAGAGTTTTCTCCCTATATGTATATAAGGAGTAGTCCGCGTGGGCCTAACAGGGATCCAAATCGGACATTAAGCAATGAATAATAATAATAACTAGCATAAAGCTAATAAGGATATTTATAGGGGATATCTATTGGCGCCAAACTTGTTAGTTAAGATTACTAATAGTAAGATATACCGGCTAGGCTGATTTGTTACTATAGTGCATTATTAGCTAAGTCTTATTAACTGCTATAAGTATAGGAACTACTATAGTACCGCTAGAAAGCTTGCCTTGTGTCTCCTACCACTAGTCACTGCTATATAGTTTATTATAGACTTAGTGATTATTAGCATTATAGAGTCTCTTTAGTATATATACCAGTGCATCTTTAAAGGGTTAATGGCCAATTAGAAAGGCAATTATATTTATAATATCCTAGTAAAGAATATAGTATTCCCTCTACTTAGAGCCTTTAACGTTTAATTCTACCTTATACTCTAATTGGAGCCATTATTTGTCTTATATACTAAATAGAATAGCGGTAATTAGTTCCTCCTATTAATTTACAGATTAGAAGCTAAGTAGGCTATAAAGTGGGCTAAGACGGGTGTCTTTAAGCAGTATATTAACGTCTCCCTTTATGCAGCAAATGCAGTACAGCTATATTAAAAAGGCATAATTAAACTCCAAATAAAAAGGATTGTATGGTATACTTTGGCTATTATTATATTATAATACGGTAATATCTAAAATTGTCTAGTTAACTTACTGTATATTATTATCAGTCTTGCATAAAATTGGTTCGCCCGCCTTTATATTTTTAGTTGCTTTAAATATCTCTACTCTAAGTAATAATAATAATAATAGGACGCTTTTCTAATGTAGTATACTATATAGAGGCACTAAATAGGCATTCTGCTTATATTCTACTGCCACTGGAGCGTACTTATTAGTATCCATGTTTATACCATCTGGTTATAATCACGCATTATCTAACTAGTAAGAGTAGTAGAATTAATTGTAAATTATAAGCAGTTAGGCTATAATAAATGTGTGAGTATTATATCTCTCTTCGCGTGCTTTTTTATAGATATGTTAGTGGCTAGGTAGCCGCCTTTTACAGCACTATAGGTATTAGTAAAGGCCGCTATAACTCTTAGGGGTATAAGAATACTATAGACAGCTCCGCTGTATTGTCGCTAATTATATATTAAATAATATAGTATTATTTCCAGGCGTAAATAGTACATATTATAGTACTAACGGTTAATTGCTGGTATTTAATCTAAGTGGCTTTACTTCATAGCTGCCAAGAGTATACCTCTTATTTTCTTACTAGAACTAGTTATACTAAAGCACAAGTATAACCAGCCTAACACTAAGTTTAAGGACTTAAAAGAGTCTAAGGCAGCCAAACTGGGCGCTAAAGCGCAAGTATAACTAGCTTAACACCGAGTTTAAGGACTTAAAAGAATCTAAGGCAGCTAAAATGGACGCTAAAGCGCAAGTATAACTAGCTTAATACTAAGTTTAAGGACTTAAAAGAGTCTAAGGCAGCCAAACTGGGCGCTAAAGCGTAAGTATAACTAGCTTAACACTAAGTTTAAGGACTTAAAAGAATCCAAGGCAGCTAAAATGGACGCTAAAGCGCAAGTATAACTAGCTTAATACTGAGTTTAAGGACTTAAAAGAGTCTAAGGCAACCAAACTGGACGCTAAAGCGTAAGTATAACTAGCTTAACACTAAGTTTAAGGACTTAAAAGAATTTAAGGCAGCCAAAATGGAAACCAGAGGTATTAAAAAAAATTCTAGAAATAAACTTTTAAAAGCTGTTAAAGATAAGTAGTTAGCCTGCAAGATATAGGCTATCTATTTAGTTACTTTGCGGGCTTTAAATCTATATTATTGCTAATACCTATTGTCCGGCCTAGCCCTCTAGCGTTACCCTAATAACAAATATAAGACTTCCAGGCAGTAGCTTAAGTTAGATATTAGTTAAAACTTTATATACCTAAGACTGGATATTGTGGTTCCAAGTGCTAACTTATTTAGCTATCTTAAATTGATTAGCACTACCCTTAATCTTCCATTTTTTCTTGCCACGGCTTATATAGAAACAACAGAATCCATAGGTCTAAATAGCTAACATTGTTGAGCTCTATAATATTAGTAGTAAATAATATCTTTGCCATAGCTGTGGTCCTATAGCCATTACCTAAGAATACTGTATATTATTATTTAGACGGATAAAGGGTTTTTAGGTACTATTAAGTCTTTAGTTTACAATGTCCAGTTTAGCTACTTTAGACTCTTTAAGTCCTTAAACTTAGTATTAAGCTTAGTGTTAAGCTGGTCACATTTACGCTTTAGCATCTAGTTTAGCTGCCTTGGATTCTTTTAAGTCCTTAAACTTAGTATTAAGTTAGTTATACTTGTGCTTTAGTGTCCAGTTTGGCTGCCTTGGACTCTTTAAAGTTCTTAAACTTAGTGTCCTATTAAACAGACATATTAGCATAAGCCTACACATCACTAGGGTGCGGAGAGCTAAAATACAGTTAGAGCCCTTTAAATAATTTGGCAGAAAAGAATAGGTTATTTAGGTCAGCCTATTAATTGGCCAGCTTAACCTTAATATCCCATCCTAGCTTATAAATATTAGGGCCATCTCCACCTAGTATACCACTGTTGATCTGTATATTAGCATCTCCCTTATTCGCAGCGGCTAAAGAAGCTTTAGGTGTCTAGTCTCTGGAAGGTATTATAATATAGCTTTTAAGAGAGCCTACTCCGCGCTAGGGCACTAAACACTATATTATAGGTAGAGCTTATAGTAGTGTATAAGGTGGGATATATTTCTAGGCAGTATGCGTTTAGAGAAATTAAGGCTAAGGCAAGCTTAATATAGCTATATTTTTAAAGACAAAGAGGCTATAGTGTTAGTTTAGGCGGCTATAGAAGTTTAAAAGATTAAGCAAATAATAGTAGGAAAAAAAGGCGCGTAAATAAGAGTACGGTGTTACAGGGCTAGAGTAACAATAGCTGTATTATAGATAGCTTGATATACAATTTAGACTATAGGACCTACATGCAAATAAGTCTAGTAAATATCTTTAATATAAAGTATAGTAGCCATAAGTGGGATCTAGGATACTAGTTTTGGGTTACCTATGTAGTAAACATAACAGCTTACCAAAAAAAAATTGCTTTGTTAGTGATATAGCTCAAAAAAGGGTTATACTTTAGGTAAAAGGGCATCCCAAAGCCTTATCTTGCGCTTATAGGATAAAATACTATATTATATTTTGCTTTATTTTATATAATCTTAGACTTTTTATAATATCTTAGATCATCCCCTTACCTTTCTTTACCATATACTTTACCTTATCTTGCACTTATAGGATAAAATACTATATTATATTTCACTTTTTTTCATATAATCTTGGACCTTTTATAATGTCTTAGATTATCCCCACCTCTCTCTACCATACATTTTACCTTACCTTACACTTGTGGAATAAAATGCCATATTATATTTCACTTTTTTGTACAATCTTAGACATTTTTTAATATCTTAAATTGTCCTAAACTTGTTCCCCTACCTCTTTAGAGCTACTTTACTAACTAGTTATAACACAAAGAATAGAATTATTAGCTCTCTTATTGTTATGTATCTAGTCTAGTTGCTTAAGTATACCTATTAGGACATCATTATCCTATCTATAACTCTTTGGCTTCCTATATAATGCATATAACAATAACATTTTAAGGCTTCTACTACGGGTTACACTTATTTTTATATGCCTTGCTATTCACATCTTGCAATTTTATTCACTTGGTTAGCAGCGCAAATCTTACATCTTATCTCGCTACGCACCTTTCGTTCCGTTTCTCACTCCAAGTCTTACATTTTATTCTACTGCCTACATTAAAGCTTACATCTCATCCTACTTCTCGCATTAAGACTCACATTCTATTCTATTCTTTACATTACTCTTATATCACTCTTATCAGCATACACTATTATCTTAAGTTAACACCATTAGTATACCTTCTTATTATAACTATTAGGATTATCTTATTAAATTGTTAGTAATTGTCTAATACATTATCCACTCCACTATCTTTATAAGTCACTCCATACCATTCTATATAAAGCTTTCACCTGCTTATAAGTATATAGGGTTCTTAACTACAATGGCGGCGCCACATCTAGAATCTAGTTAGTACTTAACCACTATAACTAATAAGAACTTATTGCAAATAAGTAGTCCAAAGCTGCAGCAAGGACTCGCGATTAACAAAAAAATATACAAAGAAATCCTCTAATACTATGCTAGCGAAATTAACAAAGCATTTAGCAGTAGGTTGCCAGCATCCAGGCCTATACAAAATGGAGTTAAGCGCACAGTCTTTAACCTTCTTAATATTAAGTATAGGCACATATTCAAGAGATCCAATCTGCCATCAGAGTTCGAAGCTTTTGCTGTCACTACTAAAAAATCTATATAGCAACACATAACAACTAACAGACGTAGAGGCGTAGAGGTTACAATAGCTGATATTATTCAAAAGCATAGCGCCTTGTCTTCTAGAGAGCAGTCTATTAACTTATCTAGATTAAGGGCAACCTCCAAAGCTGCCTAGATACTTAGTGGTCTATCCATTAAAGTCCCATAATAGCCAAATACTATACCTACACCATTCTATAAAATAAGCTTTGCTATATATAGTTACCCAGACAAACAGCCATTAAATAGGGCCCCTATTCTATATAGATTTGCATTAAAAACTAAGCATAAGCATCTGTTATCCAATTCTCCAGAGAAAATTAATATATATTACTGTGGATATAATAAGCTGCAGGCCGCGATAAGTGGAAACTTCTCGGCAGATAAATATAGGGATAGCTGGACCATAGTAGATCTAACCACTAGTACACTAATTCTTAACTATATAAACCTGGCATTTACAGTACTTTCTGTAAAGAAGGCCGGACTTAATATAATTATAATTAGAGTTAAAGATCCTAATTGGATTATAAAGCGTAAGAGACTTTACAATTTATATAAAATTATATAATATTATATGGATTTGTCTAATATATGTTTACAGGCACAAGATTTAATAAGGGTAATTCTAAGTCCGACTCTAACCCTAATATTACACAGCCAGTACTAACTAGGAGAAGAACAGGCATACCTGCTCTAGGTTAAACTAGTTATAAGTAGTTAAGCCTAGAGTTCACGCCACCTATACCTAAGCAGTTAAATCCAAAGCCCACATTAACCCTAAAGTCCATACCACCTATACCTATTAGTGCATCATCAGCCATACAGCTGGCTATAATTAAAACTGCTTATAGCTGGACCCATGGCAGTAAAAACTAGCCCCTACTAAATAAATTAAAGCTCTTAAAAGGCGTAGATCTAGATAAAGTGTAAATATTTAAGATAATGCCATGGGATAAGATAAAAGGATAGTATAATAAATAGCCAAAGTCTAATCGCGAAATGTTTATTAATATATTATTTAAGGATATAAATAATAACCCTAACCTAATTTGTATTGGGGAAATTAATCTTAACCGCACATAGGAGCGCTGCCACTTTAATCCCTTAATTAACCCTATTTTAACTAATAAGGAATTAGAAGATAAGTATAAGAATAAAATTAAGGAGGTTAATTAGGAAGTTAATCACCTAAAGGACGTGTAAGAAGCACATATTAACCCAGTATTATAGGTAAAGGCGCTATAGTTCCTCTTATTTCCGTTAACTATTTGCAACACTCTTTAAGACGCAACCTTCCACTTATACGGCATGAAAAAGGGTAAAGCTATATGGATATATTAGCTGCTTAGGGTTACCTATGCTCTTCTTAATTATGCAAGCCTAGGTAGGACCTTTCTCGCGGATATAATGGGTTTAGGCAAGATACTTTAAATGCTTTTAATCTAGTATACCAGCGTGTTGATAACCAAGATTAACCTTAACTAGCTTAATTAGAAAAATTAAAAAGGTAGAGATAAAAGTCTCTACCTTACCTCTAGTATAGATAAACACCCGCAGCCGCCTAATGCCCAATGCCTAAGTTAAATAAATAGCATGTCACAGTGCTGTTGTGTTAAGGGAAGTATTGCTAGAAAATTTCTTAACTGGCTAGTAGGACCAACTATATACATTACTAGACAGAATCTACTGCCTTAAGCGGTTAAAGACATTAAATCATGGTTTAAGACCTTAGAACTAAACAATTTTATTCCTAGAGGTAAACTACAAGTCCGCGTATACTATATAGCTTTTATTAGATCCAGTATAAAGAAGTATAATTTCACGGATAAAGATAAAGACATTCTTAAACCTATAAAATATAAAAGAGAAGGCAAAGTGGTCTGGTGGAAAATAGACCCAAGATTGGCTTTATATCTTATAATTACAACCTTATAAACTTAGGCAATAACCTGGACTGCTTAGGAACAGTATAAGACTATTTTTAATCTCTATAGAGACAATGGTCCTTATTATATTATTAGTGGGATTCTTACTAATAAGTTCTATACGGATAGGTTAGAGACAGGTTATCTAATAAAAATAGTCAAATAAGTATACAATAATTAAGCAGTATTTCCTCACTTCCTCTACCCGGGCCGGTCTTACAAGGACAGTAATGGTAAAATAACCTACTACACCTCTTAACCTTTAGTAGTGTTTACTTCCGGTACACCAACCAGTAAAGGTTTTATAAGTTTAATTCCCGCCTTAGAAATTTTCAGGGCCCCTAATTAGACGGATTTCCTATCTATAAAATTAATTAATAATTATAATATTAAAGTGTTAATTAAATATGAAAAGCTTGGAGCAGCTAATTGCTCTTCTCTTTTAAATAAGGTTATTATGGGCTTTAAAGAATGCTCCTCTTTAATTGCAAAGACCTTAATTATGCGTAGGATGGGGGAAAACCAATAGTTTAATAGGAGGGTGATTAATAAGCTACCACTAGTTATCTACTAAGACTGCTATATAACAAACAATTTAATATTTAAACTGTATATTAAGAAGCTCTAGTATAGAGCATCCCTAGATGCTTTTAAATAGCTAAATAAAGCTTTTAAATAATGGAAAGCTAAAGGAAGAAAAGGAGAAGAACCCATCTTTAATACAGATTAATTTCTAGAGGGAGCTAGTTGCTTGTTAAAAAATTTTGCTATCTTTCTAGGCCTGGCTAAGGTAGGAGATAAGTAGTAGGATATATAGTGGAAGGATAAGACAAAGGTTAGAATAAAGCTAAGGTGGACAGTTAACAAGTTTTATAGCAAAAAATAGGATAAACCTTTGGACGAGAATCTGCTTTAGAAGAATTGGAGTATAATTGCTAACTCTAGGAAACTAAAGTAAATTATAAAATATATTAATAAAATACTTAAAAAGGATCCTAATAAGAGACTACGGTTTAGCAGTTACAAACCAGCAGCATATACGCTATTATGCCTTATAAGTTAGCCATTATACTAGTGGTAAACTATTACTAATAGTATAATATAGTATTTCTATAGAAGGCTCGGCCAGTCTAAATATTTAACTATTTGCTAGATGGAGTCCAGGACATCCCTAAAAGACTAGAAGAACATCTATAAAGCGTTTTATATTCTAATAGGTAGTCCTTACCAGAATAACATAGCCTAGTTTCTTATTATTAACTAAAGGGTTAGAGGAGAGGGTCTAAATTTAGTCTCTACGCATAGAGTCCATCTGCTTAAACTGGCAACAACGGTAGATGTAGAGGTGTAAGTGTTTAGCTAAGCTGCTAGATCTAGACAGTCAGCGCCAGTAGTCACTGCGTTAATAATATATAGTATAGATAAGTGGAACCTAATTAATATAGTTATGTTAATAAGGCGTATAATAACTAAAAGGATAACAATTAATAAGTTCCATAAGGTGTTTAAAACCCAACCTACTTAGTAGGCTAATAATAATGTAATGGAAATAGCATAGCTGGTGTAGTTAGAGCAGCGATCCCCTATAATAAGAGTGTGTCTTAGCATAACGCATATGTATATAGACAATATACAACTATTCAATATTTTATAATATATTATCTTAATGTTAACCACCATATAACGTATTGGCTACCTAGTTAAGCCAGCTACCTAGTCAAGCCACCCCTATTAAAGATTTAAATAAAAATTTAAATATAGCTGCTTATATATAGAGGCATTCTATTTATAATATTTTAAAAAAAGTATTATATATATTTAAGCCAATAGATACTTAAT
>Ga0307507_10000412_pt1 | contig 89132 bp, 46 predicted proteins | sample 7_EM_MG_FD_207223 | JGI IMG/M metagenome (GOLD analysis project Ga0307507, IMG submission 207223) | Populus trichocarpa ectomycorrhiza microbial communities from riparian zone in the Pacific Northwest, United States - 7_EM | ecosystem: Host-associated > Plants > Roots > Unclassified | place...
TAGTTGACGCGTTTCGGACATTAACTTAGGACCCTAGGTTCAGTAACACTTCTAACCTAAAGTACTTAACCAAATCTTCGTAAACGCGATTGTTCTGCGTAATAGACGCAACTTAGTATCTCCTAGTACTTAGTAACACTTCTATTACTGGTTTTCCGCAAGCCTAAGGTAGTACAGTATCGCCGGGAACCCCTGCACGAGACTATCTCTTCTGTTAATAACCTAGCTGCTCTATGGTTGACTGTGTGTTCAACCACTGATTAGTGTTGGTCACACAGGGTGACTCACCAATAACAACTACTCAAGTAGGTTACAGTGATGTTGGTTAATAGCTTTATTTTATTGGAATAAGGAAGGGCGAGGAGCTTAAGACTCCTCGCCACGCTAGTGCCGCGGCGTCACGTAACGACCGCTTGCCTAATTCCCAACACCATGCTACAACGATCTGCCAATGCCTCTTCTTCAACGCTAGTAGTAAGTAGAATTCTATAACGTGAGCTATATATAATATATAAACTAATTATTTCTATAATATAGCCGGGCTTAATATTAATTACACAAACTAGATTGCTTGCAGTAGAAAGACTTATATTTAGTTAAGAGATACTGGAATATCCTATGTCCTCTAAGCACGGGATTGGATATATAATAGATTTATCTAGCCTACAGCTAAACAATAAGAATATTACCAAGATGTACGAAAATGTAAGAGACTATATCCTAGATAGATCTTATATATAACTAGGTTCTAATACAGATAGATACAATACTTGTGCACATTAAGGAATAAGATGAGTATAATATGCCCTCTTCTTGGTCTCCAAAAGTGCTTTAGGAGACAGATACCCTGTACAGGCGTGTTTTGCTGCGAATACTTAGACCCTCAGCTACAAAACTTTTACCACGAGCAAGTTACAGAGGAAGACTGGGAAAGAATACGTAAATTGCGAGAAAAGGTATAATATATCTATAATATTATGTTACTATATCTAAGTTATAATATAGACATTACGTACTCTTATACATTTCCTTGGCGATTTAATAGAATTAAATTAAGATAATCTTAAATGAAGAGACACAAATACGTAAGATACTTATTTATATTATCTATTCTTATTAATGTATATAGACTTTATAACAGTATTTGTTATACATTTCAGCACTAGATTGCCTGCATAGAGCAGAGTGCTAGTTATAAGCTATATCTTTATATTGCGAAGTACACAGTTAGTGTCTAATATATCCTAAATATATTATAACTATAACTAAGCTATAACCAGTCACTTATAGATAGACCTATGGCAAGCATATACTGTACCGAGGGAAGTTAAATATAAAACCATAAAAAACACTACTAAAAGTCTCTTTCTTTAGTTTTAAGATACTTATTAAAATATTTAAGAGATTTACTTGACCAAGGCTATTAGGGCACTCCAGAAACCTATGTAGCGGTAAAGCACAGGAAGAAAAGATTAGATGATTGCGGTAAGTTATTATAATACGTATATAACTATAATATAACCTTAATATATCTAGGCTGTAACCATACCTAAGGACCTGGAAAATGGGTACTAGCCCCTTATAACGTGGAGTTTAACTATATATAGCCAGATAATATTAAGGATTGCCTATATGTTGTTTTAACTTCTTATGGCAAACATACGCATCCTCCAGCGCCTCCGTTAAAGGTTCCAATACAGCTTATTGAAGAACTTTAACAATAAATCCAGCGACAGTCGGGGCCAGGGCTTACTTTAAGTACGTTATATCCAAGTTATATTAATACTCTATCCTCATTCTATTAGGCTCTTTTATATACAGCCCTTTAATAAAAGAGTTTTGCGAAAAATATAACGTTACTAGCCTTCCAAGCCTTTACCAAAGCCTTGTAAATCTTGATAAGATTTGATACCTAATTAAAAAGCAATAGCTTTTATCATTTCCGCAAGGTCAAGATATACAAGGGGTAATATTTAAAAAGCATCTGCATTATAAAACAGGTCCTGGATATATACAAGATATATTCCACTAAGATAGCAAGCTAATGATTATATGCTTTCAAAAAGGCCAGGCGGAAATACTCTTAATGTTAAAAACGTTTGAAATTGATATGTCTTTTAAACGGGTTGGTACAGCTGGGTTAGATAAGGTTGTAATTGCCGCAAATATCCCTAGAATTAATAAAGGTATTATATAACCTGGTTATATTACGGTTATATCACGGTTATATCTTTATTCTAATAAGGCTATAGTTATTATACTAACAAGAGTTTTTGTAAACTAAGCCATGGGTTAATCAGTAGAAATGTATTAACAACTTTTCCATACTGTATTCCGCTTATATGAGAATTGCGGCTATCCAACTTATTGGAGTCATATTTATAAACGTGGATTTTATGCAGCTCTTATGGATATAGATGGGGCGCAGGTAAAAGGTATTTTATAATGCGTATATATTAAAGATATTACTAAAATATATTAGGGCTTAGCCTTTACCTAGCAGATATTGACCCCTTGCAGACCTGGCAGGGCTATATAAAGTCTGCAATTATATATTACCAAATCCACATTCTTCACGGTATTTGTTGGGTTATTGGAGCCGGAAATATAGGCCAAGATAGTGTTGGGCAGCATATAGCTTTGATTATGGAGGCTACAAGCCGCAAGCAATACTATAAAATTTTAGATGTGATTAAAAGTATAGAGATATTATATCCCTAATTTATCCATATTATATCCACATTCTAACATTTGCGGTTATAGAAAAGTATAGCAACAACCATAAAATTGTAAACTGGTGTCGATATAAGCGATATATGTGTATTGCATCTGGAATAAATCCGTATTATAGTAAAATGGACAATAATATATTCTCTATAATTGTAAAGAATACAAACGCCGTTAAATGCTCCTATTTTCGAGCAAATAATCTAGGGCGTTGATTAAGCCTTCTCGCCGCTATTTTAATGTTTGTATATCTGTTATATCCGTTATATAGTATTATAATAACAGATTTAGTGGGCAGAGAATTAATATTTTTAATTACGAAGCGTGGAAGGCGTATAATCAATATAGAATTTTATATACGTCGCGAACTATATCTGTCGCTAAAAGAATGGCTCTTGCAGAGAAGCGTAAATGTATGGCTTTATTATGGCTCTAATATGGATATATCGCTAATATAATCTGCTATAGTTTAATGAGGTTTAAAAGAGCTAGAAAAATCAAGAAAACAGGCTCGTACTGGCAAAGGAAAAGCTAATGCTATATCTATAAGTATTAAAGAGGATGAAGATTTTGATTTTAATAATGTTATATTAGATATATCATCTTCTGGAACTAGTATACGCCCACAGTCGCAATTATAAAGTTTATGAGGCGCATAATCAAAATCTTGCTCACAATCTATTGCCTCTGTTTGCTCCGGTATATTATATTCTAGATTTTACTAAGTTCTATAAAGCTAATATCTTTTAGTCTCCTCTATTATAACATTAAATGATGGCTAGGTTTCGCTCTCTCCTAGACCTATTTTACTGTTAAGTAAGATTATCTAGATATATCCTTAATATATCTAGCTTATAAGCTAACTATATCTAGGACATAAGAGTAGCTCACAGTCTTTACTTTGTACAACAGTTACTCAATAAGCTTAATTCTTATAATAGTTAACGCTACAGCAATCCCAATTAAATGTTCGTGAATAAGAGGCTAGGGTTCTACGTATAGAAGCTAAAGTAAAGGCAATTAAACTATAAAATTGGAAGCTGGAGTTGGAGCTAAGAAAATTAGAATGAGAACTTGGTTAATACAAATTTTTATATTCACGAGCATAAGGAGCAGAGGTTATATTAAGGTTATTACCTAGATATAAGGACATTGCAATATCTAAAAAAGCCTAACCCATATGCTCCACGCTATGCTCTATGCCCGCGCTTAATGCTTTAGTGTCTATAATAGAACTAGGATAGAACTAGGATATATCTAAGATGCATAAACGCTATAACCTATTTAACCTATATAGCGTAGTCCTCTTTAGTATTAAATGTCTTCCCATTATTAAAGTTATCTGCAACCCCTGGCAGCGTTATCCCGGGTAAAACGAAGTTCTATTTACAGTTAGATTATAAATATATTAGTAATATAATTAAAGACTATAAGCATACCTTGTTGAACCATATACATATAGCCCAGTTAGATAAGTATGCTATTTACATTAGATCTAAGATATATTAGAAATATAACTAGCAAACCTACTCTTGCTACTGGTCCTATATAAAGAACACTTCTGCTTATTAGACTTGCCAATAACCTTAAACATTATAGTGCAGTCAGGCTATATCAAGGTTAGATTATAGTTAGATTATAGTTATATAGTAATTAGAACTGCCTAAACTTGCCTTGCCCTTAGGTGTTAATAGAATTCTAGAATAGAATATAATACGCATCTATTTAACTGGCTCCTCTATATATTCTAGTTAGATCCATAATATAATAAGATTATAAATAATAACATACCTAGATCTGCTAAAGTTGCTTTACATTTTCCACGACCTTTGGCCGTTAAGGGTGCATTTTTGGCTGGGGGCGCTAAAATATATTAGCAATATATCCTAGATAGAAGAACAATAGTTTATACTATTATAATATATTCTAGCCTTTCTTACTGCTTTACTAATAGGGCATATAACCTGCAGTTCCTCTTCTATATAAATAGCTCTACAAAGTGTCTTCTAAGCTGCTAAAATAAGTTAGATCTAGGATATAGTATAGATATATAGATAACCATACTATCCAAATTATCCAATTCCAGCTCTTTTTAACCTCCGGGCTTTACACTTCTAATTATATAGCCTGAACCTTTCTTTATTTTAAGGTTAGAAAAAGGTTATAACGTAGATGCAATGTAGATACATCTGGGATCTTACTAGGAAATGCGACTTAATATACTTAATTAATCCTCCATAACCATTTGCGAATTTTTTTTCCCAAGCGCAAACAGTGTGCTCGGTATTTAGATCCTACTATAGTTAGATCTAGGATATAATAAAGATATATAGCACTTATAACTTATAGTCTTCCTAATAGCACAATCCTATCTATAGAAAATCTCCTCTAGCAGAATATAGACGAGGAAATGTTTGCCATGGGGCTATATTTAGGTTACATCTTGGATATAAGCTAGATACATACTAGATATTACCTTAATATAAAAGAACAGAACCTACCCTAGGCACTTATCGAGTCCAAGGTACCATACCTTAGTATATTAGCTGGGGGCACCAGAAATGCGCCCCTTTATAGTATTTAGCTAAGGAGCAGCATTATAAGTGCCAGAACTCTCGCCCTTACTACTATCTAAGTCTGGATTAGAATATGGCCTAAAAGCTACTACCCTATTTGCCAGAGTGCCATATATAGCCATTATAATGGCGTCTGGATCTTGGATAGAGCTGCTAGGGCTACTAAGGACTTCGTTAATAATCTATTGAGGTTAGATTATAGATATAACGTGGTTTTATCTAAAATATAACTTACATCTTATGCGACCTCTATCCCACTAAAAGCATTTACCTGCCCATTTTAGAGAAAATTCTTGGTCTATATCCTAATTAGATCCTTCTTATAACCACCAGAAGTCACTTTACCTTATTATAAAATTAGGTGTTTGGACTGTTAAGTAGTGTCTATTCTATATTAGATTATGGATATAACCTAGATATATACCTGTGGTGCTTATATAAGAGTTATCACAGTTGTTCTCTGGGGGCTAGAAGGGATTTGGCGGCAACTAATGTAGTTAGGCTAGATTAAGATAATAATATGGATAGAATATTAATAAATACCTCTCTAGACTGCTAGTTCTTTAGGGTCTATAGCTATATTAGATCCTTAATATAACCTTAATATAACCTTAATATAACCTCCTAAAACTTACATTGTCTATTTCATCACTGATATCTTTTGAAATTGTAATAAATGGTAGGAAGTATTTAATTAAAGGTTTAAAACAGCTGTATTAACGTTATAATTAAAATATAATTATGTTATTGCCTCTAGACGTGATTTAATAAAAGTTTAAATTGTGTACCAAGTGAAGCTGGGTCGGTGTCAGAATATCAACACTAGCCGAGGTTTTAGTGCCTTGGCGAGCACTCCCGGAGCTTTCGGCAACACTGGCCGAGCTTCAGACTCGCGTCAGATTATCAACACTAGCCGAGGTTTTAGCGCCTTGGCGAGCACCAACGGAGCTTTCGGCAACACTGGCCGAGCTGTATGCTCGTGTCATGCCTTGCTCCCACAAGGCAGAGTAAGACATTGGCAGCCTAGTGTGGCGTTGCAACCCCAACAGCTCGTGAAGCGCTGCCCAGACCATTATTTCTGCCTTATAAAATCGCCTGGGAGCAAGGCTCGGCGTAAATTGGCAGTCAGGCACCAGGGCTATCCCTTAACTCGCCAACGTCCACAAAGCACCATCAGAACGTCGCAGCGGGGGGTGAGATATTCGAGTATATCCACGTGAATATTCGCGGATATCGACCGGGGGTGCTAAAGAATTCCCAAGCTCATGTTCCAGAGTTAGTGGTCCGTGCGGAAACACCAGAATCAAGGCTACGCGTGTATCTATATTCAAGGACTGGATATGGCTGTAGTATATGCGAGATACCGCTCTGTGCAAAGGACAAGTGCTGGCTACCTCATGTCGAACAACTTAGCTCCAAGCATTTAGCTTATAATTATATCAAAATACTAAGAAATCAAAAGCTTGTATTTCTGAGTACGGGCATCGAATTCAGCTAGTTTAATTGGCTAATTCTTATCGATAAACCAAGGGCCCTAATTACCGTGCTAAGGGATAGGCACCTTCCGGAGCTCTCCAGCGGACAGAACCAAGCACATATGAAGTGGTGAACAGGTATTTGGTGCTGTTGAAAAGTCTGTCCGGTCGGCTCGCGCACGTGTACATCCCGTCAGAATGCCTGCATTATCTATTTTTATATGCAAATCGCCGCCAAATACGATATATACAGTATACCAGGTGATTTGAAGACGAGGAAGCCGGTGTGGAGGACTCGGGTTGATTTTTGATGTAGGGCGACTTTTTGGTGGAGTTCTTATGTATAATATTTTGGCGACTTCTGCCTCAACGCCACCTACTTAGCCTTCGAATGTTAGGATCCAGTGGCTGCAGAACATTCGAGTGAGCTCTACTACCTCTGTGTGTAGAAAAGTCAATATAGTCGTACTATGGCTATATTACAAGCCTCAAGGATCACAAAATAAACGCATTGAAAGCTCTGCTTGTGCAAATTACTATGGAACGGTAAATTCGGAATTTACCGAGCCCCAGCTTTTCAACGGCGCCGAAATAAGCACATGTCTTGTTTCCAATCACCTGCATCTTCTGCCAATCAGAGCCACCAAGGCTGGCCGTGCAGGGAGAGGATCAGATAAAAGCTCTGGAAAGTTACCCGTTTAGCAGTTCTTATCTTGGTTGGCTTAACCCCACGTGCGACCCACGAAACGGTTTCTTTCGAAAAGTTGGACAAGCAGCTTGAATCCGGGGGTCCCTGCATGATTTCGTCCCCAGGCCATCTATACTCTCTGCACAACTTTATCTATGAAAAGCCCGTCTCCAGCCATGTCGGAGGATCCAGGGCTGAAAATGGTCAGGTCCGTTGCCAAAAATGGACTTGCACCCCACAATACGTCAGGCAGCACGCGTCCTCCCCCCAACTCAACTCCCTCAAGTTACCTAAGTGTTAGACAACGAGATAGGCGTGGGAAGTTCTGAGTGCAGAGAAGATATGCTTTTAGAGCTTGGCTGCTTCCCAAATGAGATGTGACGGTCGGCAAAAGCACGCGCTAACGTCACGTTGGCAATGTTCGTCCGCAACCGAAGCAATGGTGCTGGTACCGGAAACACCATCTTGTTGGACGAGCACGCCATTTCCCTAATGACAACAAAGCGCAATTGGTCCAGCTCGACCCGTGTCTTTCTCGGAACTCCATGGTCAAACAAGCCATCTGTCCTCTCACCCCTGATCCCTGTCGCCTTATCCCTGATCCCTGTCGCCTCACCCATGATCTCTGTCGCCCCGTCCATGATCCCTGTCGCCCCACCCACGATCCCTGTCGCCTCAGCCGAGCTGGCTTGCTCAACCTACCACGCTTGTTCAACCTACCACGCTTGTTCAACCTACCACGCTTGTTACCCCAAGCTCCAAGGCCCGCAATTATGTGCTACACGATCTTCATTCTAGAGCACCAGCTGCCTCTCCAGAGTCAGTCTTATGTCACCTCGCAAACTCTTCTTTCTAGAATATTCCACCACCTCCATTCTAGCCTTCGCCTGTGCATTTCTGGTCGTCCTTATTTTATCTCTCGTCTTCTTTCCAGCGGTGCCGGGGACTCTTTGCATTCCGGGCAGTGGCTGGCTTACGCTGTCACGCAATATGCTTGCCTCCTAGCACCTTCCCACTAATTCCATTTTCCACCCTAGCCGCCGTGCATCCACCCTGCAGCTCAGCTCCAATACCTGTCCCCGCCCGTCTTCCATCTTTCCCTGTGGCTTTATATCGATAACTCGTAATTCAGGATCACCGGACTCTAGGCTACGCCCAAGTCTCCCTAATTGAACTATTAGTCCACAAAATATTAAAAAAAAAACAAACTTGTCGCACGAGGGTAACGGCTCTGCTTGCACCCCCGCCTGTATAAATCCCGGGTCTTCAGGGTTCCTTTTGAGCCCGTGGCCAGTCGATGGAGCACGCGAACACCCGTGCTCAACCCTTGGATTCGGGATTTTAATTGATAAGCCCGCCCCTGTTTCTTCTCCATCTTTCAAGATCTTGCGGCTCGATGGCTTCTACGAGAACTAAGATCGGCCATGGCCTGGCCAAAGTCCTCGGTATCAAGTTGCATTACCGCAACGAGACCGGTTCCGACAGGGTCACACGGGGAGAGTCTGTCTTCTCTGTCTCCAGTGCTGACACTTACGTCGAGGACGAGCCAACCGCTGCTGAGTGGATATCAGAAATCACTCCTTCTCTAAAAGACATTCAGAATTACCTCCGCCACCTGTTCCCCTTTCTGCAATGGATCACGCGATACAATTCTACCTGGTTCCTTGGAGACATGATCGCAGGTGAGTTTGAAGTGCTTTGTTATATCTGTCGGCTCAATCTCTAATTGGTCATTAGGCATTACGGTCGGCGCCGTCGTCGTGCCGCAGAGTATGGCATATGCAAAACTTGCGAATCTCCCCGTTGAGTTTGGGCTGTACTCTTCATTTATGGGTGTCTTGATCTACTGGTTTTTCGCAACCTCGAAAGACATCACAATTGGCGCAAGTAGCTCATCCTAAGCCGTTTGCTTAGCTATTAACAGCCTTCTAGCCTGTTGCTGTTCTGTCCACTGTCACTGGAAATGTTGTCACCAAAGCTTCGAAAAAGCTCCATGGCGTGCCGGCTGATATTATCGCCTCCTCCCTGGCAATTATCGCTGGCTCCATTGTGTGTTTCCTTGGTCTTGCACGACTAGGCTGGCTCGTCGAGTTCATCTCGCTCGCTTCTATTTGCGCATTCATGACGGGCTCGGCCCTTAACATTGCAGTCGGCCAGGTGCCGACAATGATGGGAATCACCGGGTTTTCTACTCGAGATTCGACCTATAAAGTTGTCATTAACATACTGAAGCACCTTGGAAGGTCAGACATAAACGCCGCTATCGGGCTGACCGCTCTAACAATGCTCTACCTTATTCGATTTGCATGTAATACCATGGCCAAGAGATATCCAAGCCGAAGGAAGATGTATTTCTTCATCGCAACTCTCAGAACTTCGTTTGTCATTCTGTTGTATGTCTTAATCAGTTGGTTGGTCAACAGGCACCACAAAAAGAAGCCAAAGTTCAGCATATTAGGTCATGTCCCTCGAGGTAAATACTCCAGCCAGTTCTTTTATGGAGCGTTACTAATGCGGTGATAGGTTTCCAAGACGCTCGCGTCCCTCACATTACTACCGATATTATCAAGGCTTTTTCGTCCGATTTGCCCTCCGTTGTTATTGTTCTCCTGATCGAGCACATCTCTATCTCGAAATCTTTTGGCAGAGTTAACAACTATACGATCGACCCTTCTCAGGAACTTGTCGCAATTGGCGTTACCAACCTCCTTGGGCCATTCCTTGGGGCTTACCCTGCGACTGGGTCGTTCTCGCGAACTGCCATCAAATCAAAAGCAGGCGTACGAACACCCTTTGCTGGTGTAATTACTGCAATCGTGGTCCTGTTAGCCATCTATGCCTTACCTGCAGTGTTCTTCTACATTCCAAACGCAGCCCTATCTGGAGTAATCATTCACGCTGTGGGTGACCTAATCACTCCGCCAAATACTGTTTACCAGTTCTGGAGGGTCTCACCGCTGGAAGTCCCTATATTCTTTGCTGGTGTCATTGCCACTGTCTTTAGCAGCATCGAAAATGGCATTTACACAACTATTTGTGTCTCAGCTGCTCTATTCCTTTTCAGGGCTTTCAAGGCACGTGGTCGATTTGTAGGAAGGGTCAAGATCCACTCAGTCATTGGTGATCACTTATTAGATAACGACACCAAAGAAGGTGGGGCTATTAAAACTCAAACTCCTCTACTAGAGTCTCCAGCAAATTCAGCGAGAAATGTTTTCTTGCCCATCGACCATAACGATGGGTCGAACCCACAGATCAAAGTTGAGGCACCCTATCCAGGCATTTTTATCTATCGCTTTTCCGAGGGATTTAATTATCCCAACTGCAACCACTACCTTGATAACTTGGTTGCCCATATTTTCGAAAACACTCGTCGCACAAACCCGGCTACTTATGGGAAATTAGGAGTATGTAAGCTCATTCATAGCATGATGGTCGGTTGCTGACTTAACGTTTCTAGGATCGTCCTTGGAATAACCCTGGGCCGCGACGTGGTAAAGAGGTCGATCCAATGGACCATCGTCCCACCTTGAAAGCTATTATTCTGGACTTTTCCTCAGTCAACAACGTCGATATCACTTCGGTTCAGAATCTGATTGACGTCCGCAACCAGCTCGACCGATACGCCGCACCTGACACCGTCGATTGGCATTTCGCCTGCATCAATAACCGATGGACAAAGCGCGCTCTTGCTGCAGCCGGATTCGGATACTATACCCCAGAGATCGACCTTGACTCCGGGCTACATAGATGGAAGCCCATCTTCAGCGTCGCTGAGATTGGAGGAAGCAGCAGTGCGGCGGCGGCGGCCGAGGCACAGGGAAACAAACGGGCACAACGAGCTGCAAGAGGGCTTGGAGGAACAGTCTCCGATGATATTGAAGAGAGGATCGCTGATATTGACGATAACGACTCGTTAGATAAGCAGCTTAGCAACAGCAAGGCTTATAGCCCCGGGCAACAGAAGCTTCTGAAGATCGCGGTTGTGCAGGGACTCAATCGACCCTTGTTTCACATCGATATCACTGCTGCACTGGAGAGTGCACTTGCGAATGTTCAGAGGAAGTCGCATTAGGATAGGGAGGAAGTTAGCCTGGGCTTGTTGTTTTTGTTGATACACCCTGTTTAAGTTGGAGCAAATTAATTTCATAATTCTTCGTTTAGTTGATCCATCGAGTCCCTCTCTAAATTGATCCTGGCCTGTGACTCTTGTACGATGTCTATTTCTGTAGCACTCAGCCATTAGCTTAGGTTATCGTATGTACATGTCCTTAAGGGAAATACTATGAATGAGCTGTTGGATAACAATCGCGGAAGCAGCGATCTAAAATACCGCACAAGCTCAGCTCCGGTTCTCAAGAGGATGCAGAATCCTACACCGCGATTGCAATACCTAATTCCCTAACACCAACCTTTAGAGTGTCCCGCCATGTGCCCAATGACGGCAATAATTAATTATGCATGGACCACCTTACAATTTCAATGACGAAAACAACTACAATAATCTTCTGCTCTATATTTCTTAGTTACAGCAATCGTATAACTCCTAGATATACATAACCAGACATATCATCGCCTAAAACTACACGGAAATGGCTATAATTAGTGATGAACTGGATCTGAGGATAAAAGAATGAATGAAGCTATAGAATCTAACTACGAGGAATATAGGCCTTGATATAGGCCTATATCTACGGGGTCCGGGGTGACTACTACGGATACCAAAGTAGTTGCTGCGGAGACTGAACGGGAAAAGGGAGTCTGCTTATATAAGCAGGAAACGTATGTGGAGGACTCCTCTAGTACCATTGTTACACCCCCTAGTACTCTACTAAAACAGAATCAGACCCTTCCTAAATTAGTGCTAAACTTATTAATATATAAAAGAAACACCTTGTAATCCTCTGAGTGTATTATAGGTCCTATTTAACCTCTCCCTAAGCTATAATTAATTACCTATTATAAGCTCTACATCATTCTTATCCCCTATTTAGAAGTTATTAGTATTGGTTAGAATTATTAAATAGCATACCCTCCAAGGTTTTGCTGACCTGTATATAATTTCCTACTTAGGTTTAGTATCTATATTGCATTAAATAAGGCCTAGCTGCTTAACGAAGTTGTAACGGAACCTTGTAGCAGGAACTACGGTGGGTCCTATTATTGGGCTAGGTATATAGGTAAGAACAGTTTAACAACATAATAACAACTGGTGGAGTGGTTGCCCAACAGATTAACTCCAATTGTATTCTAAGATTTACTACGAAGAGAGAACTATCTGGGTAGGAACTGTGGTCCTTTAAATACATAACTATACGCCTAGGAAATCCCTTCGCTCTATAAGGTACGTATGCTCTATCTACTCTATTATAGATTACACAGATTATATAGATTATATAGATTATATTACGTAACCTTAGCTACTATTCCTTATTATATAGTTCTACTAGATCTATCCTGGACTATACCTAGATTAACCAACTAGCTTCCTCCAACTCTTCTCCAAGTAGTTGTAATATTGTACTTAAGCTGTCTGTAATACTATCTCCCTCCTCTTTATCTTCGTCCTTAAATATTCCTAATATCTCCAAGTTGTCTACTAGAGGTGTAATGTCCGTTTAATTAGTCTAGTTAATATCCTTATTTATTATACCTAAAGCTTCTTCTTCTTCTTCTACAGCTCGCCGGTCTTGCACTATTGCTGCAATCTTATCTCTAGGTGAGATAATGCCGTCTCCATGCTCTTACTGTGTAAAAAAGGGGTTGGTCTGCATCGCGTTAATAAGCCCTTTATCTTAACAACTGTCCTCTTATTCAGAGTGCACTAAAGCAAATATTTAATTATCTTATAACGTTTGCTCTATCTCTGACGCTAAATATACGTGTCCTATAACTCTTAATAGTCTTTGGGTTCCCTAAGTAACTTATTATAGGGTTTTATATTTAATCTACTGCTAAGAAACTTAATGGTAAACTAGCCTCTACGCTACTTAAGGTTTAGCGTATCTCTAAAGAGTCTGTATATGTCCTTAAAGCTTAACGTCTGGCTTATGCTCGTCTTTAACGCCTTAAATATATATATAAGAAGGTTTGTTCTAAGGAGTGGAAACTAGCTTAATAGGGTTTATCCAAGCTAGGTAATAAAAGGACTGGCTCTTCTCCTACAAGGGAAATAACTCTAAGTAGCTCGGCAATTGCTCCTCTTGGGTCCCCCTTAGGTAACTTATTTTTTGGTAATCTTTCCTTGTCAACGCTGCCTAACCTGCTTTCTTTTAATACTCCCTTACCTTTTCTATAGCGTTCTCTAGGTTGCTTAGTGGTTTCTAGGTAGTCTTACTATAGCCTATCTACTTTACTTTATACTATGTTTCGTTATCTACGTCCTCGTAACTAATAATCTTTAAAACTTACTATTTATCTTCTTCTTGCCCTCTATATATGTCTGCCTTGTAGACTGGTGGCTTAATATCTCTGTATACTAGTTCTAGCATCGTAATATGTTGTATAGGGTAGATCTTCATTTTGGCTAGTAAGTTTAACTTGTATATAACCAATAAAATTCTTTACTTAACTTTAAAAGGTCCTAGTCTAACATAGTCCAACTTCTTACTTAGTCGTTAACTCTTAAAATTTTTATATAGTAGCTATCCCTTGACCCGTCAGGGCGAGCAGAGGGGAAGGCTCGTGCGCGAACACCAGAATCAGAACAACGCGTAGAATTCAACCATCAAATACACCACCGCCATGCCGTCTAATCACGCTAGAATTGATGCAGATCTTGTTCAGAAGACTCAATATAAGATTCCCCAAAATAAGACGGCGAAAAACCCCCCCCCGAAGCCTTGGCCACTCCCTGAATTTTGTATTCCTGAGCACGGCTACCGGATCCTACTGATCTAATTGGTGGGCTCTTATCGATAGCTTGCGTGCCCAAGTTGACGGGTTAAGGGATACTTTATCTCCCTCCTTTAGATCTGGTCCCTCAGATCTCTTAGTATTATAGTACTTTTTCATCCTTTACTGTACTAACTTGGCTGTTTCCGTAAGGTCTGCATAAAGGTTTATTAATATCTCTATTCTTTGCTTAGCTGTGCTACTCGTTTTCTTTACTTAATATAGCAATAACAACGTTCTTAGCTCGTACCCATAATTTGCCTTAAATAGTGATGTCCTTATTTCTTCTTATAGTGTTGCATTGTATACAAACTGTGTAACTGGTAATAACGATACCTAATTATTCTGTACGTAATTAATATAATGCCTTAGATACTATTCTAGTGTCTAGTTTAGTTTTTCCGTTTATCCGTCCATCTGCGGATAATATGCTATAGAGGTTACTGCGCAAACTTCTTATTCTACTAGAAACACTTCCTAAAACGCTACTATAAATCTTAAATCTCTATCCAATATGACTTTATTTGGTGCTCTATATCTTGCGAATACTTCCTTTATATAGATTCTAGCGACGTCTTCTACTAATATCTCTTTAGTGCATGCTATAAAGTATCCCTACTTTATTAGCTTGTCCACTATTACTAAAATCGCGTTATAATCTTATCCTATAATAGGATCCTTTAACTTTAGTAACTTAATAATAAAGTCCTATAATATAACCTCCTATGGTCTTCCTGGTGTCTTAACAGGTTATAGCCCTCTATACAGCTTATACCTTATTGGTTTGTTTCTTTAGCAATTTAGATATTCTTTTATAACTTATTTTACTAATCCCTAGATTTCTTAAACAATGTACTCCTTTTAAAGTCTTAACACTAGTCCTGTAGACCTATTGTGTCCTTATATCATTCCCTTGTGGAATTCCTTAACAAATTCTTCTGTAATAGACTTAGGTATATACGTTGCTTCTCTATTCTTATATTGCTCTAAGTCTGGATCCTCCGCCTATGCCTCTTGGATCTTCTATGTCCAATTACTTTCTGGTAATTTATGGATCTGACTTTCTTTAGTTGCTATAATCTTTGGATAATTGTACCTAATTAATCTGTTTTAATTCTTTTGTAATAAAGCTCCTAATAGCTTTTTGTTATTTTGTAGTTTAGCCTTTTTACTTAGAGCGTCTGCTTGTGCATTGTCTGTACCCTTAGTATACTGAATTTTAAAATGGTATTCTATAAGCATTTCCGCCTATCTAACCTGTCTCTAGTTAAGTTCCTTTATTGTTAGGAATCTAGTAAGGTTCTTATAGTCTGTTTTAACCATAAATAGTTTCTCTATACCTTGCAAGAACGCTCTCTATTCCTTAAGTGCTATAACTATACCTAACAACTCCTTATTGTAGATGTCGTAGTTTAACTCTAGTGGTGTTATTTTCCAACTATAGTACGCTACTGGATGCTATGCGTCCTGGTGCTTTTATAGCAAATATGCTCTTAGTGCAAAGTCTAATATGTCTATCTCAACAACCGTTTCTAACTTTGGTTAATAGATCTTGAGGATTGGCTCTTAGGTAAATAACTCTTTAAGTTCCTAAAATAGCTTCTTCTACTTATTACCCCAAACCTATAGTTCCTCCTTCTTTGTTAACCTTGTGAATAGCTTAATACTTTTTAACCATTATGCTATAAACCTCCTATAGTAGTTATAAAACCCTAGAAACAACCTTAACTGCGTAATATTCTCTGGTTCTTGCTAACTTACTATATCTTTAACTTTCTTTAGGTCCATACTGATTTTCCCTAGTTTAATAATAAACCCTATAAAATTGGTTTTCCTTATAAAGAACTCGCATTTCTTAATTGCTACTGGCATCTTTTCTTCCTATAGTCTCTTTAATACCCATTTAATATGTTTTCTATGTTCTTCCTTACTTTCTAAGTAGATAATGATGTTGTTAAGATATACTATAACAAACTCGTCTAGGTGTTCTCCTAATATACTATTAATTCGCTTCTAGAACGTTGCTAGTGCGTTTATAAGCCCAAATTGCATAACTAATGGCTTATATAGTCCTTCCTTTAACCTAAAGGCTGCCTTCTATTTGTCGCCTTCCTTGATCCTAATCTAATGGTACGCCCACCTTAGATCTATCTTTATAAAGATTTTTGCGTTGCCTATCCTATCTTAGATTTTACTAATTAAGGGTAAAGAATACCTATCCTTTCTGGTAATACTGTTTAACTATCTATAATCTATACACATCCTAAGTTTTCCATTTTCCTTTAGGATGAATAACACTGGATATTCTACTAATAACTGCAATAGTTTGATATATCCCTTTTATAAGTTTTCCTGAATAAACTCTTTAAGTGCTACTAACTCGGTTTCAGTAAGCTTATAAATTAGAAAGAACTTTAGACTTATTCCCCCTTCTAATTCTATCTTATGGTCCTATGCTGTATATTCTAATAGCTGTTCGCTTTCTAGTGACCATAACTTTTTACTATACTTGTGGTATCTTTTTGGTATATAACTTAAGCCCTACTCAGTTTCTTTATACGTTGCTCCGACTTGGTACTATACTAACTTGGTTTGCTATTGCATTTTACATTGTTAAGTATCCCTAATATTAACCTAACCTATAACCCAATTAATCTTTGGATTATACTCCTGTAACCAAGGCATTCCTAATATCGCCTTATCCTGTCCTAACGGTAGGATATCAAAAGACATTCTAACTAGTCTCCCTTTAATAGTTAACTAAATAGGTCCTGTTTTAAGATTAATAATGCCTCCTCTATAGGCTATCTAATCTCCTAAAATTGTTGTAAGTGGATATAGGTGTTCCTTTTGTCTATATAGTAACCCTATCCTTTCTATTACTTTTAGTAACACGTGGTTTCTTATTACTTTACTGTCTATTAATGCTTCAAACTGCTTATCTTGCCACTTAACTTATAAGTTTAGGTATTGTCCTTGCATTCCTTTAAGGGTCTAAGGCTCTAATACTGGTTCCCTCTAGTCCTATGCGCCTCCCCTTTTCCTAACTATTGGCTACTAGATCCTGCTTATACTTAGTCCAACCTTAGCCAATACTTAGTTTATTTCTTTTCCTCTATATACTATAGATAAGTATTCTCTAGGCACTCCCACCACTATTATCCGTCTAGGTATTCTTCCGTAAGGAATCTTCCTGGTTAAAGTATTAAGTCCCCTTAACTTTATACTTCTACTGGGTGCTATCTATATATATACTTAGTATCCTTAAACCGCTTCTCTTCTAATGCCTAATATATCCTTACTAGGTACTTCCGGTTCTTGTCTTTTAGTGCTCTATACATATTATAAGTGTTATCCACATAAGCTATCCATAATAGTGTATAATGCGCTAAGTGACCTAGGTCTACTCTTAGCTCGTCTTTACTTTTAAGTTTAAACCTCTGTCTAGCTAATCTAACTGTCAGTCTTTCTTCTATAGGTACTAAGATTTGTCGCTTACTTCTCTAGTCCCTAGATCCTTCTTCTAGGTTCCTTAACGTTATAACTAATGCTCCTTTAATGTGGTTTATGTGTTTCTCCGTAATAGGTTAGTCTTGGACTACTTTTTTGTCTAGCTATATATAGAAATCTACCCATTTGTTATTGCTTTATTGTCTATACCACTTTCCGTATAGTTGGTTTAGTGTGTATAGTTTGTCTATAAGAAAGTACCTTATTATCGCTGCATTGTAATATCCTTTGGTATATCTTTCTTTAAATCTGGTTGGAATCCCTAGATCCTCTTCCTGTTCTAGTTTATCTAACCACTTTACCCTAGGTGTCCCTACACTTGGCCTATTAGTAATTTTTTGTACGGGTGCTCTATCCCTTATACAACCTAGCATAGCTGACCTCTTGTCTAGCTTTTGCTCTTGCTATGTAATAATTCTTGTCCTAAATTTATCTATAGTTTCTTATTTTCTGTGTCTTGCAGCTGGATCCTTAAAGTCACCTTACTTCTTAATTACAGTATTAACCTTTTAATCTTTAGGCTGAACACTGTTTTTACCTAAAACTGCTATGGCCCTTATTTGTTTCTTGAAATCTTGGTTACCTAATAACATTCTTACTTGTTCCCTGAACTCTTAATTCTTGAACTTACGTCCTATACTTATTTGTTTGTTACTAAACTAAGTCGCTACTCTTTCCTATTAACTTTTATCTATTATGGGTTCTTAAGCTGTCCTTATTACATCTAGCGAGTCTAGAGCCTTTCTTATCTCTTTATAAGAATCTTGGACCTATGGCCTTTTACCTTTATTAAGTAATAAGCTAGTACTAGCAGTCGTCTACTTGCTTAGTTTCTTTTAAACATTACTCCTTTTATCTTGTAAAGCGATGGAAATTGTATCTAACAGTATCGTAATACCCGTTACTAAACCTTGTTCTGTAATGGTCTTAGTTTCTACTTCTATTTTAACTTCTCTAAGGTTTATATGCTCCTAGTAAGCTGCCTTTATTGCCTTATCGTTGGTAAATGCTTCGCCTGTATTAAACTTATTATCTTTAATATCCAATCTATAAGCTAGTTTATTAGTTCCTCTAAACTTAGATAATAATAGCTCCTATAGCCAATAGCTTACACCGTACTTAGCGTCTTTATAAATTCGGCATGCGTTGTTATAATAATACGCAAAACTGTTAATTGAACACTCTTTTATTCCTTATAGTGCACCGTTATCCTTTTATACGTATGTGTCTCCTACTAGTTAGGTTCCCTTTACTGCGTAGTTACTCTAACCACCTCTATAGTCTCTGGCGAAATGACCTTGTTTTCCGTAATTTATGCAAGCCCTATTTTTAAACCATTTTTCTTATTATAGAGTCCGCCTAAATATCTTCTGCTGCTAAGATCCCTGGTTTAGCCTCTACTCCTAGGTCCTTTAATCACTAAATCCTTAACCTTTAGGTTTCTATAGTTTCTTTTCCTATCTCTGGGTTTCTTTAGTACCGCTTAAGTCTATTAGCTCTGCGCCATTCTATAGTTTTTAACTCTATGTCTATTATTGCGTACCCTACGCCTTATATAACTATAGAACTCTGTCCTAACCCTTCTTGGCCTGTTCCCTTTAATAGATCCTATTATTAATCTTTATTAACTGGTCTATTAACTCCCTTAGAGTATCCACATCTTCTATTAGGATAATTGCGTCCTAGACTTTAGCCTTAAGTCCCTATTTATACTATGCAATAAGCGCCCTATTATTCCACTTAACCTATGTGGCTAGTGTTTAAAACTATGTTATATACTTAATTGCTAAAGTGCGTTATACTAAGTTCTGAAGTTTCTGTTCCGCTATTATAGTTGCTTTGGGGTCTCTAAATACTTATATTAATTAATAACTTAGTAGGCAATCTAGACTTTTGGAGCTCTTGCTGCACCCGGCCTAAAAAGACCAAACCAACTAAAAGAACTCTGAAAAACACCCTGATAATCCCCTAAGATGCATACATTACAGGGGAGGCATAGGTGGAACGACGGTGGTATGCAGTTGCGCGCAACCGCCAGACCCATACCTAACAATAGCCCCCCACAACAACAATAAGGACGGGTGAATACTATACTAGAAAGCGGAAATACCCTAATTAAGAAGGTATCTAACAAAATATAAAGCCTATTGGACGCGTCTAGTATCTGGAACTGTGGGGGAGTATCTATTAGCTATTATGAACTAATATAGCTAGCAAAATGGCTCCAGTCTAGCAAACCTTAGGCGCCCCTCTAGTAAACCCTTAATTAAATCCTCTAATAGCTAAATAAAATTGAAGATAAATAAAACCCCCCCCTATAGGCGAACCGCACCTAGGCTGCTATAGCTGCGCTCCTATAGTACAGGGAACCTACCCCCCTAAAGATAATAACCGGGCATATAATTATAATATAACCAAATATAGAAAAGGTAGAGGAACTTAAGGGACAATTAGAAACAGAAGTTCTTATAAAGATTTATAAGGAGGTTTATAACGCCGTCGCAGTCTAATACCTTAGGAGTGGAGACATTAGAGTTACCCTAAAGGACTAACAGGCAAAGGAATGGGCTATAAGGGTAGGGGACAGGCTAGGAGAGCGTATTGGTATAAAAGTGCTTTGTAAAGATTACCTAGTTAAAGTCCTGTCAGTTCCTATAAGCCTTAGGGTAGAAAGGGGACGCTAGGCGGACAATATAGTAACTATATAGGAGATAGTAAAATAAACGGAACGCCTTATACTAGGACTTATAATTACCCGGATCTAATAGCTTTAATAGAAAAATATAAACTAAGTATATAATGAGAACAATAAGAGGATATAAGGGGCGCTAGAGACTCGCTAGGGAAATAATAGACGAACGTATAGCTCCCTTATTGTTAGTGTATATACACTAGGAATGCAAAAACTCCTTATCTAAAAAGGAATAATTATAAATAGCCTTATATATAATATAAGGCTTTATAACCACAGACTACACCTGGAATGATGTTATTGCTATATACAATAGGGACACACCTAATCCATATATGCAGTATAGGTGTGCTGTGGCCACTATGCAGGCCCCTATAATATAAGACAATGTATAAATTAAGACTAAACAAAATGCGCGAACTGTTACTGAAGCACATATAAGGCGTGGGAGAGAGAAGACTGCATTAAATATAGGAGATGGAAGGAAAGGGCTTAATAGCTATAGGAACAACTGCACGCTAGGTTATATAAATAGAAACAATAGGCAATAAGCTAGAGGGACATAGGTGTCTTCCTAGCGTTTCCTACCTTTAATACTAGGGGGCTAAGCCAGCTATTCTAAGCCTTAACGGGCCAAAAGTGACGCTGTGTGATATTACCAGACCGAACAGGGATATAAGGGAGAGAACGCCCAGTAGGAAGACCCCTATGGACGGCTATGGCAAGTTTAAGGCCGGGACAATTAAGAATTAGATTTAATGTGGTAAATATAATATACGTAGCTAGCTTATAAGGGGTATATAGCTAACTGGCGAGAATAGGGGAAGAACTGGAGGTAATAATAGACTTAGATTTAGAAAGGCTAGTAGGAACATAAGATACAGGAATAGAAAGCTCTATATAAAATAAGTAGTGGCTAGGGAGTAAATACAGGAGATAAAAGTTCTGAATATTTTAGAGAAAGTGGAAATGGAAGAAGTGAGGAGTAAAGGAGAGGCAAAGGACCCCTGCTGGGGGTCCGCTACTTGACTATTATATAGTACAACTGCGGTAATATGAACCACCGTCTAGCAAGGCCCTTATTAGATAGTTTAGACCTAGAGAAATACTATATTCTTGCTATATAAGAGCCGTATTATAATACCTATATATAATTGACATACTGCCCCTAAGGATTCTAGCTTCTGTATGAACCAAAAGCAGCTACACGCGTATACTTTATAATTAGTAAAAATATTAGCCTTGCCTTATAGTTATAGCAGGCAGTTAACTTAGATATTATAGTTATAACTATCCAGATATATAGGGGACTAGTATAAATTATTAATGTCTATAACCCTAGGGTTGAAGGGGTAGTATAGATAGAGAATATTATATCTGTAATAAGCTTGCTAGAAACTAAATACACAGAGTCCATCTTACTAGAAGATATAAACCTCTACTATTTATGGTAGGGGGGCATCTATATTACTACCAATTGACAGGTAGAGTGCCTACTAAGAGCTATAGACAATAGGGGCCTTAAGCTAGCTACCCCACTAGGTGCAATTATATGGCAATAGGGCACCACTAAAAGCATAATTAACCTTATAATTATGGATAAAAACCTATACCAGAGACTTAAAAGGTGCTCCCCTAAAGAAGAATAGGCACTTACCTTAGACCATATTCCTATTTAGATATAACTAGATCTGGATATTAAGGCGCAACTAAATGGTAAAAAATACGTAATAAGGAAGCTTAATATAGATAGCTTCCTTAATACAATTAAATAATAACTTTAAGACCTAGAAGAAATCTACCTAATACTAAATAAGTGAGGCTTATTAGCTACCCCCAAGGAAATTAATTAAAGACTAGAAAGAATCTAGGTAGCAATTAAAAGTGGGCTAAAAGAGCACTGCCCGGTTTTAAAACCGGGCCCCTATACACAACATATATGGTCCGCACAGTGCGCGGCCCTTATAGCCGGCCAACGATGAGCAAGGAGGAAATATATAAGTGTTACGGCGCTGATATAGGTACTGTTGCAGACCCTAGTTAGGGGCTCGCCTAGACCCTTGGCGCTATGTATATAGATGTGTCCTTTCCTCGACCTTCCTCTAGTTTTTGTCTTGGAATTCTCGTTTACTGGCTACTAATAGATTCTGTTCTTTTGACTAAGCCTTTATAATAAGCAGCCATGATTTTAAGGACAAGAGATAATATAAAGACATAAGAAACTAGCTAAAGAATACCCTAAGAAAAGAAGTAAGGAATAACTAGAGACGGTTTATAAACAAACACACTACTAATCTAAGTCTCCCCTATAATAAGGGCCTTTGGACCATAGCGAAATAGGTAAAGAAAAAGGCGGGACGCCTAGTAGAAGATCTATACCTACCACCCCTATAAAGAGCAGGCGAACTATAGGCTATAAGCAACAATAATAAGAAGGCAAAGATCCTTATAGAAAGATTTTTCCCTTAACCAGCTCTAGCAGACCTTAGCGACATTACTAGTAAAACACTGGTGACTTGCCTAAGGGTTGATAGCGACATAATAACTGAAGAAATGGCCAGAACTATTAGCTGCCTCTTAAATAATACAGTACTAGGACTAGATAGGATCCTAAACAAAGCCCTAAAGACCTATGGACTACTTATAGCACCTTAGCTTGTAGATGTAGCTAGAGCATGCTTTGTAATAGGCTACTACCCGCGACTTAGAAGATCTATAACAACGGTTGTCTTATAAAAAGAAGGTAAAGTAGACTACTTAATCCTAGGAAGCTACCGCCCTATTGCCTTAGAAAACACCCTAAGCAAGATCTTAGAAAAGGTTATAGTGGACCATATAGTAGACACGGTAGAGGAACACGCCCTACTACTATAAAGCTAAATAGGGGCAAGAAAGAATCGCTTAACGCTATTAGCACTTATACTACTCGCTACTACTATTAAAACTGCATGGGCTATGCGAAAGGACTTTGTAATATTAATACTTAGCCTAGATATTAGCGGCGCCTATAATAATATACCCCATAAGCGTCTCCTATACATCCTTAGGGTAAAGGGCTTTCTAGAATGGATTATTTAATTTGTTTAAGGATTTATAGGCCAGAAAGAAACATTACTAGTCTTTAGCGGATACTAGAGCCACCCTATCGCAGTTATAATAGGAATACTATAAGGATTACCTCTGTTGCCTATACTCTTCCTCTTCTTTGTAAGTAACCTGCTTGACACCTTTAAGGAAGGGGCAACCTAGGGGATAGGCTTTGTTAATAATATAAACCTAATTACATATAGGCCAATAGCCGCAGAGAACTGTAGGACACTAGAGAAAGCCCATAACACCTATATAGAATAGGCAAGACAACATGGAGTCCAATTCTTACTAGAGAAATACTAGCTAATCCATTTTATAAGAAAACGTAACCAATCTGCAGATCTTTAGCATATAATCCATATCTAAGGCTTTGGGGGTCAACCGGTTTAAGGCCTAAGGGTATTAGGAGTATAGGTAGACAGTAAGCTCTAGTAGAGCGCACATACGGCGCAAGCGGCCTATAAGGGCTAAGTATAGTATATCGCTATGTCTAGGATCGTTAATTCTATATAGGGTCCATACTTCCAGAGGTTACGCCTACTATATATAGCAGTTATCCGGCTAACCATAACGTATGGATCTAGCATTTGGGCCACTAGAGAAACTAAGAAAGGCCCCCCTAAATTACTCCTTAAACTACTCTAAAAGGTCTAAATAGCCTGCCTTAGGAGTATAACAGGCGGGTATAAGCAAATGGCTATAGTACTGCTTAAGAAGGAAGCCAATATTCCCCCTTTATAACTATATATTAAAGCCGATGCAATGTAAAGGGTGTAAAAGGAACGCAACTCTAACGTTATAAAGTATATTAAGACACGCCTAAATAAACTATAGAGAGACCCTAGGGTGCCCTATAGGAGAAGGAACCAATAACCCTAAAGTAGGAAAGATATATTAGGAAAACAGGTAGAGAAAGTAGAAGAAGAATAGTATGGCGCTAGGGCCCAGGCCTATATAAAGGAGAAAGGGAGATGTGTAAAAGGCCAGTAAAGATAACAGTAAGGGAGAGAAAGGAGCTAAAGTAGAGTATAAAAGAGTACTGGAAAACCATCTACCGCAATATAATACTGGTTAGACTGACGCTGGAGAGATAAATAGGAGTTAAAGGTATAGAGGTAGACTTAGGTAAGGGGAACCCAAGCCGTAGTATGGGTAATGCTATAGGGGGTAAATACCTAAGGGCTCCAAGAGGGCCTAATAAAGGTAGAAAATACAATAGCAACACTCTTAAGGACAGGAATAATAGAACTAAAAGATTAGCTTTACTGGGTGGGTGTCCTAATAGGTAGCCTAAGGTGCGAATATAGTTGGCTAAGACAGACACCAAAACATATAATACTATTATGCCCCTTACGCACTGGCTAAGAAGTAATGCTCTTAGCAGCTGGCATAGAAAACTATAATACACTACTCTTAATATAGAAAGGCCTCAAGGCGGCTACCCGGTGGCTTATTAGCTAAAATATACTAGACCAGTTCTAGGTTGTAAAGGAAATAGTAATAGAAGATAAAGGGGCGAGTAATAGGCGCCCCCTAATAACTCTATAGGAGTAGAGTACAGTGTGTAATACTAGCGCGTCCGTAGGTTTGTTATGGCAGCAGTGGTTCCCAAGGAGGTCAAAAAGTAAGGTAGTAGAGCACCACTGGTAACTTGTAGGCGACTTGCAAGCGAGCCCTAAAAGGCGGGGAGACGGATTACGGGGTTTTCTTAAATAGAGTTTTCTCCCTATATGTATATAAGGAGTAGTCCGCGTGGGCCTAACAGGGATCTGAATCGGACGTTAAGCAATGAATAATAATAAATACTTATATTAACTGTTCTGCGAATCCGTTCCAACTTATAAACACATACCATATATCTAGGTTAGTAGTTGTTACACTATTTACTTATATCTCTGTAAGGTAAGGCTTAAACCACTTTAGAGCTCTTCCTAACAAGAACAATCCTGCGTATGCTACTTAGTCTGTAGGTGTTGCTAACTTTACTCCTTCCTATATAACCTTAAAATGCATCTGTGTAAGAAACCCTTTAAGCTTCGCCTTCTCCCCTAAGAACCGTTTAATTAAAGGTAACTTAACCTTTACTGCTCTAATTCCATTAATGCGTTCTTTAAGTAGCCTCCTATTATCCTATAAGCAATTAACCATTTCCTATAACTAACCTCGCGTAACCACTTAAGAATCCGTATCTGCTATACTGGTGTCTCCTAACCCTAAGGTTGTGGCTGCCGTCAACGTCGTTATAACTGGTGCTTTAGGTGGCATGTTGTTTAACCTTATTTAATACTGTAACCTTAGTAGTAAATGTATAACGGAATCTTATAGTAGGAACTATGGTAGGTCCTATTATTAGGCTGGGTATATAGGTAAAAATGGTTTAACAACATAATAATAACTAGTAGAGTGGTTGCCTAACAGATTAACTCTAATTATATTCTAAGATTTACTACGAAGAGAGAACTATCTGGATAGGGACTATAGTCCTTTAAATACACAACCATACGCCTAGGAAATCCCTTCGCTCTGTAAGGTACGTGTGCTCTGTCTACTCTGTCACAGATTATATAGATTACATAGATCATATAGATCACGTTATATAACCTCAGCTACTATTCCTCGTCATATAGTTCCACCGGATCCATTCTGGACTGTGCCTAGATTAACCAACTAGCTTCCTCTAACTCTTCTCCAAGTAGTCGTAACATTGTACTTAAGCTGTCCGTAACAGAAGTTCCTAAACTAAACTATTAATAGTGGCTTTATAAGACCGTCTGCTACTATACTACTTATAGGAACGTACTGTAGGTAGATTATATTGCTTTAAACTTTGTTATAAATATAGTGCTAGTATAGCTTAAAGTGCTTAGTGCGTGCGTAGTAGTTATCGCTTTTGGCAAGACTAATAGCTAGTTAATTATTGCTATATAAATATATTAGTAGTAGATCCTTTCTGGTATAGCCTAAGTTAGTAAATAATCAATAGAGCCATAAGGCTTCCTTAGCTATATATATTATTGCTATATACTTAGCCTCCGTGGTAGAGGTTATAAGAATTAACTACTTACTTAACTTATATAAAACTAGGCTACCTACTAGCTTATAGATATAGCCAGAAGTTGACTTCCTATTAACCGTATCTGCAAATACTATGTCGCTATAGCCGTGTAGCTATAGGTTAGGTATATTACCTAGTACGCTTCCGCTATATTCCCTATTATAATTAGGGGTAGTATAGTCCGTAGCTAACGCCTTAGCGAAGGCTTTTAGAGGTGGCTGCTACCTTTAGGGTAAGCCGAACTCTATACCTAAGTTAATTATTTCTGTATAGTAGGCGAGTATCTATATCGCGGCTTCTATATATAGTTTGGCAGGGTTATATAGGAACTAATAGATCTTTCCTATAGCCTAGGCCATATTGGGTTAAGTCTAATTATATAGATAAAGTAGAGAGCCTATTAGTAATTAATACCGTTTTACTAGCTCCAGCGGAGCTTAATTATTAGGCTCGCGTGGCTTGAAGTTTACTACGGATAGGTAAATTAGTATAGAGGCTGGTGTGTAGTCTTCTATATGGAACGTATATAGGATCTTCCTAATATAGGCGTTTTATACTAGTTAAACTAATTACGCCTAGCGGTTTTTTATAATTTAAATACCTAGGTAGTATGTAATTAGGCCTAAGTCTTTAAGGAGTTTAATTGTCCGTATATCTCGTCTAATTAAGATAAGATTATTAACGTAGATGATAATAATTTGGCCGCTTTGCTGGCTAATAAAGACATATAGGTTAGCTAGAATTGGTATATATTTAAGGGTAATAAGGAAGCTCTTAAGCTCCTTATACTAAAGATATAGCGCCTACTTAAGTCCGTAGAGAGCTTTAAGTAGTAGGCCTATAAGAGCAACGCCGTCCTTCTAATACTGGTGGTATCCTTCTAGTAGCTAAATATAGATATTCTTGCAGTCAAGCTTCTTATTAAGGAAGGCCATAATTACATCTAAGTGCTTGTACTCTAAATTATATGTGGTAACTAGGGCCATTAGTAGCTTAAATATACTAGGTTAAATAATGCCTATAAATATATTACTGTAGTTAATTCCTAGGCGCTGCTTATTACTGCGTAATACTAGCTATACTTTCTATCTAAATAGGACGTTGTTCTTATTGAATTTGTATATAAAGACCTATTTAACGGGTAGAGCCTTAGCTCTAGGTGGAAGTTTAACGATCTTAAATAAGTTATTAACCATTTAAGACTCCTATTTCTTATCCGCCGCAGCCTTCTATTCCTTTTTAAATATTAAATTTATAGCTTCCTTCTAGTTATAAGGCTCTAGAGGTAGTCCCTTAGTTATTCTTGTCTACTAAGGCTGCGATAGAGCGCTTGTAAATATATAGGCGAAGGACAGGGTAAGGTAGGTGGCCTTTATGGCCAGCTCCTTCCTTCTAGTTCTATGGAGTACGCTATAGTTAAGCCATAGCTTTGACCGTATATAAGTATTTACTATAGGTTTAGTCTCCTTATTTAAGTACTTAGTTAGAATCTGTTCTAGATCCTCTTAGTAGATATCCCTTAGGTAAGTCCCTTCCTAATAGAGGTATCCTCCTAGATTAGGAAGCTCTTGCTAGTTAAGGCCTGCCTATTTGTTATTAGTAAGGGGAGGTCGATTGGGCTGTGGTGCGATATTGTAATTACCAGAGGCACCCCCCAACTGAGAGTTACCCCCCGACTACAAGGCTTAAGAGACCTTATCTACCTCCTATAGTGACCTAAAGACCTCGCTTCCTTCCTGTAGTAACTAAGAGACCTTACTTCCTTCCTATAGTGACTAAGAGACCTCTAGTATAGTGTCTTTAGTAGAAAGTTCCTTAAGTGGTACCTAGTAGATATTATTGTCGCCGCCTTTTTCTTCACTAATTAGTATAGTGAGAAAGGTTTCTGATTTGTTAAAGGTAACGCTACTTAATTAAACAACCCTATTCTTATAAGGTAGATAGACGCGATATATATATAAGCCTTTATAGCTAACCAATCGTCCTTTTTAAGCTCTTATAACGAACTTATTACCCTATTGCCACTAAGGGTCTTTTTTATTAATGTGGACATAGGTAGGATAGCCATAGATCTTTTAGTTGGCGTATATAATTGTAGAGTTGGTATTACCTAGGGTGTGAGCTATTACTTAAGCGGGTGGAGCTTTGTCTTTATTAACTAATATAGGTAATATATTAAGCCCATATATGGCTACCTTAGCGACTTTAGGCTAGAGCTTTGGTAGCAATTAAGTCTTAATTAATATTACCCTAACCCTTTCTTTAACTAGGTGGTTAGCCTTCTCTACTATTCTATTCTAGTATGTGGTATATAGGGTAGAGACCTTAGTAAGTATACCTTTATCCTTAAAGAAATTGGTTATATCCTTACTAAACTACTTAGTAGCTCTATCTAATTGGAAGCGGCTAATTATTATCCCTATTTAAGTCTTAATTATACAGATAAACTGCTTTAAGGTAGAGGCTATAGAGCCTCTATTTAATATATAGTAGATCCATCTAAAGCGTATTTAGTTATTAATAAATAGTACCCAGTACTTCTTACCGTGGAGGCCTTTATATTTTAATGGCCTAACTATGTTAACATACACCTTTTTAAATATGCAATTGCTACGTTATTGAGGGCGTCTTAATATTTACTTCTTAGCCTTTCTAAGGTAACAGTCCTTATAGTAAAATGGCTTATCCTTAGTGACTATAATCCCCTTTATGCTTCTAGCAAGGAGATATATCTAGTTAGGAGGAAGGTATTATAGTCTCTTGTACTAAGTCTCTATAGTAGTTTTAGTAAGCACGCCTTTCTTATAGAGGCGTAATTGTGTAGTAGCTAGAGCTATTACGAAAGGAACCTCCGCGGGGTTGTCTACTAGTATAAACATATTAAGTCCGTTAATGTATAGAGTATAGGCTATTTCTGCCCGATCTTTGACAAGGTTAATTGTATTATAAAAACTATTAAAAAAGGCTCCCTTCCCTTATAGAATACTAAGCGAGATAATATTTGTAAAGAAGTCAGGATAGTAATATACTTTAGTAAATATAATTATATAGGCCGAGTGATTAGTTTGGGTAACTATAAGCTCAACTAATCTAACGTTAATAGCCTTTATTAGGCCTCCTCCCGTCTAAATTTAGATAGGTTTAATTTTCTTATACTATATAAACCTCCTAATATTGTTATATATGTAAATATTTAAGCAACTGTTGGCTATTTAGGAGTCCTTAATATTTGTTCCTAAAGCTATAGCTGCTGGCCTAATAACCTATATAGTAAAGATTGATCTGGTGGCCGAATTAGTAGCTTAAAAGGGGTGGTTGGATGTCCCCTTAAAGGCCTTATTTATATTTAAGGCTGCTCTATTACCTAAATATAAAGGCCGTTTCTCTCTAGGTCTCTACTATTTGGGTTTTAGGTAGATATACTTTATCTAGTAATTATCCTCGCCACCTAGACAACCTAGCTTGCACTATCTATACTTATTTAAAGCATTCTTGGCAGAGCCTTGATTGCCTAATAAGGCACTACGCCTGGTTCCTCCATTACCTTTACTATAGCTATTGCCGCGACCACAACTATTGCCGCGTTCTTAACTGGACTGTTCGCGTAAGTTACCTAGTAGCTTATTGACTAAGGCGAAGCTCTTAAGTAAGTCCTTCCGCTAAGCCTCGTTAGTGAGATTAGCGATTAATTGGAGTAGTAAAATTGTGTGGCTGTTGCGGATCTTATTACGTTGGATTTAAGCCTATATAGGGAAGTGTTTGTTAACGGCGTTAATGAATTAATAGATAATGATCTTATTATCTAGGGTAAGCTTTACCTACTTGACTCCTTAAACCGCTTCTTAATAATGGCTTGAGAAAGTAGTAATTACTTAATCTAACTAATAGCGGAGCTTAATAAAAGTCTCCTATATATTAGTTTTGTGGATTAAGCCATGGGCCTCAAATATCTGCTTAAGGTAATTAATATAGTCCTTTGCCGTCTACTTGTACTTTAATGTAGTAATGATCTTATTATTAATTGTACTAAGGATAACTAAATAGACTTTGCCGTTTTTCTTATTATACTATTTAAGCTTCTTATTATACTCATTAAAAAGTACCTTGTTAGTTAAGCGAATTGAATTATTTATATCCGTAATAATTTAAGACTTCTTAAGGATCTTGTCTCGCTCCTCCTTATTAGCGTTCTTTAGTATTTAATTAATAGATACCGTAGGTTTTTCTTCTTAGAGCTTTGGGTAAGGAGGTAGCTCTACACCTTCCTAAATAATGTGCAGAAGGTCCTTACCATGTAGGTATATGCTAAGCTGCGTCTAATATTGGTGCTAATTTGAACCGTCTTTCTTAAGGCGTTGAATGCCTGGATAGTCTTTACCTATAGCGACGCGTAAATAAAAGGATTTGACGCGTAAACAAACGAATTTAACGCGTAAATTTGATAATAAAAAAATGACTTTGTATATAGATGTAGTAACCTTTAATGCGGCCTTTGGTAAGGCGTTAAATGTAGAGTAGTATGATATGACCTAGCACGGGTGTGGTAACCCTTAACGTAACCTATAGTAAGGTGTTAATCTTCTAATATTGCAGCTTAGTAGTAATGAGTGCTTATAACCTAATAAACTGGATCTAAGGATAAAAGAATAAATAAAGCTATAGAATCTAACTATAAGGAATATATGTTGGAAAACAAGCCCGCAACGATATCACGTGATGAGACTTGGGAGAACCTCTTGGCAGGAATCTAACCAATTAGAGAACTTCGACCGCCGGTTGAAGTTCCTTGAAATCTCTTCAACCACCTATATAGAAATAAGCAATGCACAGAGTTTTAGCCCCAATAACCTTATTTTAATAGGTTATGAGCCCGGGTTTGCGCCTAATAAGCTAAACCTAATTGCTTTATTATTTACGATAATTGCTATCGCAATATCACCGTACGGGCGTTAAAAGGTCGTTGAACGTTTAACTAACTTACAACGCCAAAAACCTACAACGAGCGGCTATGTAGCTGCTAACGACGGACTCTACGCTAAATGTGATAAGAGGATCCTACTAAGGACGAGCCTAACATAGCCTATAACAAACGGCGACACCGGAGGCTTAGGAGGATACCTTGCATTTGGTGAACAACCTTACTATTATTATTATAGAACGATAGAGTTTCGAGAATAAAGCCTTATAATAGCCGTATTAGTAGCGGATTAGAAGAAGCTTATTAGAACTGCCTATACCGGCTAAGGAACATATTAAGTTAAAACTTATACTGTATATATACTCCTTATAAAGGAAACAAATCTAATAACATTGTTATAATAAGGCCTACAGACTGCCTACTATAAACTACCTATAAGCCTTGTTAATATAAGCAACGAATGTACCGCCTAAGCCTCTATCCGAAAGCTTGTTAGACGGGAAGACTGGCTAATATTTAGTATTAACATACAAAACCACCTCCGATCTAAAAATATTAAGTGGGTTCTTAATAACCTACTACGGCTTCTTCCTACAATCGAGTCAATTAGAGAGAAATGGGTAGACTTAGGCTTCACTGCCAAATAGCTAAAAATTAAGCCAGCTGACTTAGTAAAGGAACGGGAGAAACACAAGGAACAGCTAGCCTACGCAGCTAGTTTTATTAACTAGAACATTGGCGATATCTATAAGCCGTTTATATTAAACGCTAGACAGGCGCTTAAGAAATAGAAGGCTCTAAAAGAATACTTTAAGGATCTTAATCTGGCAGCTATTACTAATATTATGGCTACCTTCTTTACTAAACATGTTTAAGATTTTAAGAACGTAGAGGAGTTTGTCTCCTATATTATATTAAACCTTAATCGCCTTATTGAAATGGACTAACCCATTAACTATAAAATCCTTGCCCAAGCGGCCCTTCTGCATGGAGTTAGCTCTACTAACTACACTTAGTTTAAAACAACTCAACGAACAAATTAGACGTAGAAAAATACCAACCTATAAGCCTTAGGTAAGGAACTTATCGTCTTTAATAGCGAGCTTAATTAAGAAGCTTCTACTATACTAGTAGCACGTTTAAATGATAGAACGTCCACAAAGAGAAAGACTGTACTAGTAGGAATGTGCAAGCACCCTAACTACGTAAAATATAACAAAACTATATATTCTGAAGAAGACTGCTAGGAGAGAAACCCAGAAAACGCACTATAGAGAATTGGTAATAGAATCCGTGTAAGGAAGAAGTAGAGGACTAGGCCACCTATTTAGCTTAATAAACACTCTAATTAAGTTAAAAATAAAGCAAATCCATAACGCGAGCTTGTAGTAGCGATGGTACAAGCCTAACTAAGCAGGTACGACTTTATTTATAATACTGCTGCTACCGTCTACTGCTGTAAGAATTATAAACTTCTCTTTAACTACGTCAATAACGACACCTTATTAGATACAGTTGGTCCCTATAGAGCTTAATTAGTAGGCAAAGGATCTATCTCTATATAAACCGCACTCCCTAATAAAGGTTATGGAAGTACGCTTACTCTATATAATGTTCTTTATGTACTATATTTACCAGCAAACCTACTATCTGGAAGCCGACTTGAGGAAATAGGCGTCTTCTTTAACAACGAGACTTACGAACTTAAATGTAACAATAAGGTAATAGGATACGCACCTAAAGTTTAACAACTCTACCTAATTTGGCAGTATAACTACTCGTTAAAATCGATCCTTTAGATAATTAAAAACAACGAAAGCCTACCTGTTTGGCATTACTAATTTGGCTACCTTAACTATAGTGACCTTAAACGCCACCTAAGTAAACTTGGTATTAAGTTTAATAACGTTGGTAATAAATACTGTGAGCCCTGCGCTTAATTTAAAGCCAAAAAGAGGTATAATAGAATGCCCCAGGAATGAGCTATATGGCCGTTTTAATTTGTCTATACGGATCTAGTAGGACCTATTACCCCCGTTGGCTTTAAAGGCGAAAGATATTATATATCTTTTACCGATGACTATATAAGGTTTACTATAGTCTACACCGTCCGTACAAAGAATGAGTGGCTTGGTACTTTATAAAGGTACTATAATTAGATCTACACCAAATTCGACCTTAAAATTACTAGAATTCGTACCAACTATAAAGCAGAGCTCCGTAGTAAGAAAGCAACCACCTAGATAGACAATCTAGGTATAGAATTCAAACCTACCGCCTTATACGCTTAGGAAGAGAATAGAGTAGTAGAGCGCTCGCAGCGAACCTCTACTAAGATTACCCGCTTAATAATCCTTACTAGCAATATACCAGACTTTCTATGGCCCGATGTACTCCTTGTAGCTATACATATTAAAAACAGACACCCTATAAGAGCTCTTCTTAATGGCATATTACCTTATAAAAAGCTTAAGGGCAAACCTCCCTTAGTACATTATCTGAGGGCTCTAGGATCTACCGTCTACTCCCTTATAGCCAAAGAAGATCGCGTAAAATCAGCTAGGTTTGCTCTATAAGCAAAGAAGGGTATTCTAATTAGCTATGACGGCAAGACAATCTATTGCGTTTAGCTACTAGATAAACAGAAGATTGAGTGTCTTAAAGACGTCAAAATCTACGAAGGCGATATTAGCTCAAAAACTACTACTATATTTACGGAAGAATCCGTCAACTCGTCTAATAAGCAAGGGAGGGAAGACACTACTACTCCTCAGCCAAAGCCTCTATTAAGAAAAAGACAACAAAGAATTAATTGGAAGGAAGGTCGCGATAGCTTGCCCTATAGGCTTGAGCCTCTACCTAAAAACCTTACTACGACCACTACTTGATTAGGCCGCTAGACGTTAAGAGTTAACCTACTAAGCAACCCTACTGCCTTTCTTATAAGCCTTATAGGTACAGACTAAGGCCTTGACCAATAGGCTGATAATATTAATAAGCTACTAAGCAACTAGGATGACGAAATAGGTGATAAACTAATAGCCTTTCTATCTACCTTTCCTCCTTAATCTACACCTTAAAACCCTTACTTAAACAATTATGACGCGGTTGATCCTATAGCTCTACTAGCCGGCTATATTCGATATACTGGCTTACCTAATCTTAAAATGTATACATCTACTACCTTAATCGACGAAGATAAGCCTTATATGTATAACCAAGCAATCAACGGCCCAAACAGCGAAGAATGGATAAAAGTAATAATAGAGGAGGTAGGGTCTCTAATTGAGAACTAGATATAGGAACTTATTAACCTTGCCTCCCTTAAGCCTCCTTATAAGCCTCTTGCTGGTAAATGGGTGTTCAAAGTTAAAAAGGGAAAGGACGGCGAGGTCCTCCGCTATAAGGCTAGATGGGTCGTTAAGGGATATTTATAGCAGTACGGTGTTGACTACGACTAGACCTTTGCTGCGGTAGTAAAACCTATGGCTTTTAGGGCTCTATTCGCGATTGCTGCCTACTATGACCTTAAAATCAAACAGATAGATATTAAAACCGCCTTTCTCTATGGACCAATTGATTAAGAACTCTACGTTATTATGCTAAAAGGCTATAAAGAAGCTGGTAAAGTCTGCCGCCTTAAGAAGGCCCTCTATGGACTAAAATAGTCACCTTAAATCTGGTATGAGACGCTCTTAAAGTTTCTACTAGAAAAACTTGGACTTTACTATTTACACGTGGATTATAGTATATTCGCCACCAGTAAAGGATAGAAAGGTTTAATTATTTCTGCCTATATTAACGATACTAAGATTATCTATAAGGATATAGCGATAGTTAATTAGGTAAAAGTAGAGCTCAAAGCAGCCTTTTAAATGATAGATCTTGGGCCAATAAGCTTTTACTTAGGCATAATAGTTATAAGAGATTGAACGAAGAAGAAGATTACACTCTCACAGCGAGCCTACCTTATTAAAGCTCTTAAATGTTTTAGATTATAAAAGGCTAACACCTTACCAATACCTATAAAGCACTTAATTGAGCTTGTAGCCAATTAAGAAACTACTAGCGAGGATGACGTTAGAAGATACCAGAGTATGGTTGGTTTAGTTATATTTCCTATAATAGAAACAAGGCCAGATATCGCCTTTGCGGTGTTAATAGTAAGCCGTTTCGCCTATAACCCTACCTCTACCCATATAATGGCCGTAAGACTTATCCTTTAATACCTAGCCGGCTCGCTCGATAGAGGAATTACCTATAGAGGCGATAAGAACCTAGACCTTATACTAATTGGCTTTAGTGACGCTGACTAGGGATAAGACAAAACCACAAGACGCTCTATATCGGGCTTTGTATTTATGTTAAACGGAGGACCAATCTTATAGAAATTAAAGCTACAAGCTACCGTTTCACTATTAATATATTAATCAGAGTACACGGCTCTAACGGCTGCAGTAAAAGAGGCTATGTGGCTTTAACTTTTACTTACCAAACTAGGTGTACTAGACTAGAGCAAGTAGTTCGCTAGAATCTTAATCAAAACTAATAACTAAGCTATAAAAGTGTTGGCTGAAAATCTAGTTTAATATAATCGAACAAAGCACATCGACATCCAGTTTCACTATGTGAGAGATAAGATAAACAGTGATAGGATTGACCTCGTATACATTGCTTTAATTAACATGGCGGCTGATGGCCTTACTAAGCCTCTTGCGGGTCCTTAGTTCTACGCCTTCCTTAAATACCTTTAGATGGTGCAGAGACTCGATTAACTATACTAGGCCTTAATAGGAAATTAGTACACGATTGGTAGATCCTTGGAGAGTACGTTAAACAACGCCTTGAGGCCTTAAAACAAGCGACAGAACTTAACCTTAATCTACCAACCTACCACCTAAATCTAACGGCCTGTAAGGGCGCGAAGAGGCTTCGGGGAAGATTCGAAGGAATAATATAAATTCTATCTAAATCTAAGGGTATATAGCTTTTTAAGAGAACAAGACGTTGCGTAAAGAAGAGAAGGGAATAACCAGAGAATCTTATAATTAAATAGTTAGGGGTCTTGGTTGATGCGTGCGCACGTACACACGTGGACGGACTTTAGTAGAATTCGATTGATCTAGCAGAACTTAGCAGAAGTTAATCAAGCTGGCAGAATTCGGCAGAATTCGGTTAAAGCGTCAAGTTTATCTTGTTAAGTGTTTTACTAAGACATTCCTACTATAACTAGGCTAGTCCCATTATAGTACCCCCCCTTTGGCCAAAGGTTTAAAATAATTTAATTTAGTTAAGAATTTATAATTTTATCACGTGTTGTATTTTTATGTTAGGTGGTAGTCTTGGCAAGGCAGATCTAACTAATTAGATAACTTTAACCGCTAGTTAAAGTTCCTTAACATCTTACGTGTTACGTAATTGCGTTATAAACGTTATAACTTATTTTAAGTTCTTTTTAAATTTAAGTTTCGTGTATTTATGTCGGGTGGTAATTATTTACCTTTATATTATATCTATCTAGCTAAAGCAGGCCGCGAAGGATAGTCCTTATGGAATTCTTTTACTAGGGAAGGCGCGTTGGCCTTAATCTAATTATAGGTTTCCTAGGTTTATGTTTTATATCCTTCCCACTTAACAAGAAGTTTGAATTGTTTAAATTATAGTTTATATTGCATATTATTAATTAAGTTAATAAAGTAAGAACCGTTACCATTATTAACAATTATAGGAGGTGGCGGTGGTACTTTATAAGTTATAGGATTATCTTTTAAAGGTTGCAATAAGCTTATGTAAAACATTGGGTGTATTTTTATCTTAGTTAGCAGTTTAAGCTTATAGGCGTATAGGCTTAGTTTCTTCTTAATTTAGTACAGGCCTATAAACTTCTAATTAAGTTTCTTTAAGGGCCGTTAAGTCCATATATTTTATGTATTTAGGTAAGCTATATTACCTTCCTTAAAGTCCTATGCAGGAGCTCGTCCTTTGTTTGCATGCCATTTCTATACCATTTAAGCGTATGTTAATTCACTTTGTAATAGTTCCGTTAACTGCTTTATTTAATTAGTAAAGTTATACGCGTTAATTAACTGGATCTGTTTAATCGTGGGTCCTATTATATTAATTTTGGGTTATGGTTTAAATCCAAGTTAAGGGTTTTGTCCATAGGTCGCGTAGAATAGCGTTACGCCTATTAATATATTTATTGTATTATTTGCAGTAAACTTAGCTAAAGGCAGCCATTTTTCCCAGTCGTCTTACAGGTAGGAGCAGTATATTTATAGGTATTATTCTATAATCGCGTTTATAATTTTAGTTTAACTATCTATCTCTAAATAAAACGCAGTTAAGAGTTATATTTAAATGCTTAACTATTTATATAGAGCTTGCTAGAAGTCTAAAACGAACTGGCTTCCATAGTTAGATATTATTAAGTTAGGAAGTCTGTGTAGCTTAAAGACGTGCTTAACAAAACATTTGGCTACTAATATTATATTAATTAAGTCTATGGGAATCATATATCACATTTTTATAAGGCAGTTAACAACTACTATAATATTTATAAACCTATTACTGCTAGGCAAGTTAACTACAAAGTTAATTAAGATATCGCGCCATCTTTGCATTGGAATTGGTAGTGGTTAAAGTACTCCTTACTTCTTTACATAAGAGGTCTTTCCACGCACACATATCCTATATGCTTGAACGTATTTTTGTACATAGTCGTGCATTATAGGCTAGTAGTATACTTGTTAAATAATCTTATAGGTCTTTGTATAGCCAGGATGCCCTACTACAGGGGAGTTATATACAAAATTAAGTATCTTAAATTATAAAGGTTCGGAATTCGGAACTACCATCTTCTATTAATAGTACAATTAATTGTTTCAAATTTCGCATTTAGCGAGTGTAATATCCTTATACTATCATTTTCCTGTTTAAATTGCTTTTATTATATCTATTATCCATACATTGTTCTTATATTTATATTCTATTAGTTTATCAATTTCTATTTCCTATTTATCAACTTCTAATTTATTTCTATTAAGTTCCGCATCTAGGAATATAGGGCGTAGCTTTTTAAAATGTTTAGGGGGTAGTAAGATCTGTAATTAATTTGTAATCCGTTTATCTAAAGCGTTTACAGGTAGATCCTATAATTATTATATTAGTGTATTAGGCTTCTAATTAAGTTTACCTAGTTAGTATATAATTTTAAAGTTAAATCATAAGAGGTATTCGGCCCAATAAATTTGGCGCTGTGTTAATTATTTTATAGTTATAAAGTACTGCAGGTTCTTATGGTCCGTTAATATACATATTAGGAACAACAATCCTTTAAGCTTAGGACGCCATTGTTTAAAGTATTTAATAATTGTAAGCAGTTCTTTATTATTGTCAGTATACTCGCTTTATCAACATGCACGAATATCACTGTATTGCGATATATATGCGGTGTTGAAGTTAGTAGTTCTTATTGTTTAGAAGTAAGGGGTTGCTCTAAGGTTAAGTTAGCTAGCCTCGCTTCATAGTCTTATAACCACATCACATAACTAACATTCCGACACTAGAGCAACTCTAAAAAGAAGGCTAATCTATACTCTAAAGTCAAGTTTACTTCTAGACTATTTATAGCGTATACATAATAGCTTCCACGCTCCTTTTATAGGTCCGTAATTATATAACCCATATTACGGCTTATATAAATGTCTCTAAACCAAAGCCTATAAAATACTATATTACGGAGATACTACGCTAAGGAAGAGAAGAAGAAGAAGAGTTATTAGGGGTAGCAGGTTAACATATCGCGAGTGCCGCCAAGGCGCTAGTGGTAAGCAAGCCAATAGCAATTTTCTATGCCGGGTATAGAAAATCCTAATTAGTTGGTTAAATTTAGGGTCCGCACCGTCACAATTAGTTACCTAACGCTAAGCTAAATCTAAGTTCGTTTATTCAACCCATCCTATAACTTATAGGTTAATTCGGTTCGTATTAATAAGCCATTAAAGAGCCGCGTAGGGTTTTCCCTTCGTTATGGCGTCAGTAGGGTTGGCTTCTCCATTAATCTATTTTACCTCCGTAATCTGTCTCCGTTCATAGGCTTGCCAAAGGCACATTACATTAATCATCAGGCGTTTTTCTTAGGTGGTTCTAAGTCATACTAGACAGTTATATAAGGACTTAGAGTCAGTGTAAAGCACAAGTAGAAGGTTAATTTGTAGGATCTTATCTACTATAGACTTGATCGCAACGCCGATATTAAAGCCATAGGCTGTGCTGTAGAGTTTAGAAGCTAGTACGCTCCAAGTAACTCTTTTACACTTAACTAAGCTCTAATAGATGATATTAGCCTTTTTTATAGCATTAGCTAGTACAAGGACGTAGTTGATCTGTAAAGAGAGGTCCTTATTATTGGCAAATAACGCATCTATAAATACCAGTAGCTATAGGGTTTTGATATCTAACTTAACAAACTTAAGGCCTCTATTAGCGTTCTTAATTTGCCAGTTTAGACGCTTATTTAACTATTTTATGTCTTCCTTATTAGGGCTAATTACCTAGGCAGCAAAGGATAAATCAAATAAGGCTTCTAGCTGGCATACTAAAGCAATATATACACCTCTAGCACGTTAAGCGATGTACTAGTCCTTTAGAGTTAAGGTTCTTATGGCTCCTCTTAATCCTATACTCATGGCAAGCTTGGTGCTAATTATACTAAGGTTTATGCATTGTCATTCCTAAGTAAGCGTAATGCTCCCATTAGTTAGTAGCTAAATAACTCCACCGTTAAACTTAATAGGCATATCAACAGTAAGTTATTCCCATTCCTTAGCTATAAACTTGGCCTTATATAGCTCGTTTTACTCTGCGTTTATAAAGGTCTCATCTACCAGGAATAGAGTATTATCAGTTTATAAGCCTATAATACCAAAGGGTTCGTTACTCTATAGGAGGCAGGGGTCGTACATAGACTAGTCCATATGCAACTGTTGGATATAATATAAGTGATATATCTTAAACCAGTAGTTACCGGCTTCCAGTACTCTATAGAGTAGTTTTACAACCTTTAGAATAGAGGCCTTATTAATCCCAAGTTACTTAATTAGCTTATGCGGAGGTCGTACATAAAACTCTTAATTTAGTGTAGTGGTTAATTATATATAGGCCTATAAAATATCTCGGAGGTAAAGTCATGCCTATAGAAGCTTTATGGCGGCAATATAGAGAATTAGTCGTTGGCTGACTCGTTAAATGGTTAGTAATTAGGTAAGAACCAGTTCCTTTTCTAAGTCGTTATAAGCTTACACAACTAGTTAGGATTTTTTAAAGGCTTTATTAGTTCCCTTATTCTTAATCTCATTAACAAATCGCGAGTTAAAGAGTCGTACGCCTTATAGTATATCCGTAAGTCTTATAATCTCAAAAACTCCCTTCTTAAGTAGACCAGTAAGCTCCTTCTATTAGAAGGCACTAAATTAGGTACTAAATTGACTGTCATCCTATAGGTAGATGGTAATATCAGTTATGGCCATAAGTAGAGGGTATTTGCGAGGGCGTCCTCTGCCTCATTTTAGGGGTTATTGCTAAGCTTTAGTAGGTCTCTCTAAGACAGTCTCAGAAAGGGCTAACCCAAGTAGAGGTTTAGGTGGTGATTCTAGTCTGATAATTTGCTCCTGCGATTCAGTTACTTAAAGGTAGGGTTTTACAACCGTAGATTAGAAGGCTGTAGGTCCACTAGACAGCTTAACGGTATATATTTCACCCTTAATAGTAAGTAAGGTAAATGGCCTATCCCAATAGCCGCTTTGGCCAGTATTTCCTTCTCTCCAGACTAAAATAGGCAAGTTTAGTAGGAGATTATAAATCGCATTAGCATTAGATCCGTTTCGTATATTTAGCGCATTAGCGATCTGTCGTTTAGCTTGTAGCTTCTATATCTCTACCATAGCCTTTTTAATTGCGGCAGCGCGTTATATAACGGTAGGGGATAGTGCATTAGATTTAACCATTTAGGGGTAGGCTCTAAAGACTAGAAGTATAGGAACTAGTCCTTTAGGGCCAGCTAAATTATTAATTGCTTTAAACGCTATTTGGAGTCCCATCTCCTTATTAATATTAGGGATTTTAGTCATAATGATCTAGTAGGCTCGCCGTAATAGACTATAGTAGCGCTCTACTATTCTAATGGAGTTATGTACTTTGACCAGTACTCCCTTTATACTAATTCCTATAATAGTAGCATATTGCTTAAATTCCTTACTAACAAAGTTCTTTCTGGCGTCATAGGTAATTAGGTCTAGTGGCCCTAGGTAAATATTAATCTAGCACATCCATAGAACGTCCTATATATATTTGGCGCTAATATCTTATAGCTATCTACTAGCTTGGAATCACGTTCCTTTATTAACAACATATAAGAGGGGTAATCCGCTAATGTACATAATGTCAACAATAATATTATAGTTAAAATTAATATCATCTTATAGGGTAAAGCGGAATCTGCCTAGTAATTTACTAAACTTCTAATAGTAGTAGTAGAACTTGGTTAGTTGCTTAATAGCCATTCTATTAGTTTTATGGCCAGCATAGTAGAGTAGCTTTTACAATTTCTCAACTAAGGGATATCCAAATCGGCAATGCAGGCGCCGTAGCTCTACATCTATTAAGTAGCAGGGGTTCGCGTTAAAGGATTCAGATAAATATAACTATAGTAATAAGCTCTATAGGAGAAATGGGTGGCCAAACCGTCGCACTACTAGCACTTTTTTAGTATAAGTAATAACAACGTTTCTAAGGTTATTGTAGTAGATTTAGAGTCTATCCATATCCACTAAACAAAGCAAAAAGGGGGTATCCGTATAGACAATATAAAACTATATCTTGCCTATAGGGGTGACAACATCCGTAGTTCCAATGGAGGTAGCAATTCTAATGCCAAACTACACATTAACTTGTCCTTTGGTTAAGGTATTAAGTCTTATAAATTAGTCCGCGTTCTATAGTGCCTAGAATTATCTATAACCAGCTATAGACTTCTTTAACGCACTAGTATCAATTATAATTCCCATAAATACCGTGGAAGTATAGCGTGAAACGGCGGTTATTGTGTTATAGTTAAACGGGTCAGTTTCCGTAGTAGGTTCCGTAGAGGTTGCAGTAAGTAAGTAAGCGCAAGCCTTATTAGCTAGTTCTACGCTTGTAGAGGTTACTTCATCTATAGTAAGAGTCCCAAATAATGTAAGGTAGTAGCCGTTAGGGTCTTCTAGTTCTTCCTTACTGTTATTATTATCAGTGTTTTTATTAGCGTCTATGTCTAGCACAAGAGCTTTAAAAGTCTTATTGCACTTATTATCGTCATCTCCTTTATAGTAAATAGTATATTGTCTAAAGCGTTCTTCAAAGTTACCATTACAGCCCTTGCTATTGTTAAAACGTCTTTTATACTCATTTCTAGAACAGTTCCACTCCTCCTCTATATATTTCCATAAGCGGCAGCTCTTCTTTTAGCAAATATAGCACTTAGTCTTTAGGGACCTAACGGTGTTTTGTCTATAGGAGCGGGTTCGGTCACAGTTATTACGGATATCACGGCGGTATATGCAATCCGTAAAGTAGGCTCCTTAAGACGGTCTTATTAAGGCCTAAAAAGGGTGTTCCTTCTCCCATACAACTACAGAAGATTACAGCTTACTAATTAACTAGGAGAGGTCTTCAGAAGGGTTAGAAATGGCAATACGGTATGCTGGTACTCCTTAGCAAGCGGTAACTAGCTTATTTATAAGGAAAAGGTCTGTACGAAATTCTAGGTATAATCCATGGCGATGTTTTAAGAGCTTATTAAGGAGTAGTTGGAAACTCTAATAGATTTGCTTATTAGGGTTCTCGTCAATAATTCCTTAGAAGTTGGTGGCGTTCTATTTAGTAAGGTTTCTCTAATAGTACTCTAGTCCTTTAAAGAAGTAACGCATGTAGTTATATACCTCAGTAAATAATCTAGTTAAAAGGCTGCTATTATAGTAGTAATCCTAAGCAAGTCCCTTTAGCATAGTTAGGAATGCAGTTATATAGCCTTTAGGAGGTAGACTAGCTCTCTTATAGATATTATAGAAGATAGTTAACTTAAAGTTAAAGCTATTACTCACTCTATTATACTTCTGGTCGTCCGTGTAGATCTTGACAATAGTAGCTGCCTCTTTACTGTATATAGGCAGGTGCATAGCAGGGTCGGTATTGGCAGTACTAGGGTAAAGATACTGGGCAGGAGGAGCACTAAGTGGGGTAGGAGCGGTTACTAGAGGGAGGGTAAAGGTAGTTGCCATAGGCAATAATTACTGGTTCTGCGTCTATAGGAGTTAAGTAAGGAGGGTAAGTAGTTAATCCTGGGTAAAGGTAGGTGCAGCTTGCTGTTAGGTGGCAGTTGGTGCAGTTTACTAGGGTATAGATGCAACAGCTAGTTAGGGTGTTATAGGGGTAGGTATTTACGTTCCAGGTATTATAGCTGTAGCTATAGGCTGAATTGCAGGCGTTAGAGGTAGTAGAGGTAGTTAATGGTTTACAGGCGTCAGTACCGTGTGGGCTATAGGGGGGGTTGTAGGAACTAAAGAGGCTATAACTGACGGGGTTATAGCTTGATTTAATATCAGAGCTATTTATATCAAGTTAAGTTATTCTCATAGTGCCACTATAATTATAGGGCTGACTTTCTTAAGAGCTCCTGTAATTTCCTTATCTGTCCATTTATAAGGTTCCTCTTCTATAAGGACATTATATAGAACCTTATAAAGTGGGTATCTATTGCTATGTATAGCGACATATACTCCTCTTTAGAGTAGGTGAGTACAGAGCTTTACTCTAGTAACAGAGCGTATTTTTCTAAAGTCCTTAATAGTAAAGCCTTCAAATTCTTCTTGGAATAGCGACCGTAGTGTATAATCCGTAAAGTTCTTATATGTATACTTATAGATTTTCGTTTCCATATATTCTTCCAGGTCTTCCTCCAAGGCAGTTACTACATTAATCCTATAACCATGTCTGGCGATTCTCTCCTTCTATTTAGGATCCATCTTATTGTGCAAAGCAGTGTACTAGTCCTTATGTATGTTTAGTTCAAGGTTAAGGTCAAGGTCAAGGTTAAGGTTGAGGTTATTAAGGTAAGGGTATCAAGGTAAGGGTATTAAGGTAAGGGTGTTTTGGGTATATATGTCCTTTACAGCCGTCGGGCCTATAAAGTTCTTAGCAAGATTACTATTCTCTCAGCGATCTATTGTATTGGCTGTAAGGCCAGTACAAATTCTCTTAAGCTTAAGGGAGGTTGCAATCTTCTCCAAGTAAAGATACAATTCTCTAGGCGATCTGACGCGTCAGCAGTTAAGCTAATACGTGGTCTTAAGCTTCGAGGGTAATATAGCTTTCTCCTTTAACTGGAATAGATAAGGCTAGGCGATCCGTATACTGTTTCTAGTACGGTTCTTAAGCTCTAGCTTATTGCATATTTCCTAATCTATACGTCTACTAATTAGTGTCGGTATACTCGCTTTATTAACATGCACGAATATCACTGTATTGCAATACGTATGCGGTGTTGAAGTTAGTAGTTCTTGTTGTCTAGAAGTAAGGGGTTGCTCCAAGGTCAGGTTAGCTAGCCTCGCTTCATGGTCTCGTAACCACGTCATATGACTAACATTCCGACAATTATATATCTCGTAGTTTAATTTAGCAGGGGCGAGTTTCCGAGAGAGAAAGGCTACTGGACGTAGCTCGCCGTTTTTATTATATTGCGATAACACTCCTCCTAGTGCATAATTAGACGAATCTGTTTTGACAATACATTTAAGGTTAGGGTTAAAGTGGGTAAGAATTGGAGTAGTTATAAAACGATGCTTTAGGTTATTAAAAGCTTATTTATATTTAGTGGTCTATTTAAATTTTATATTCTTTCTTGTTAGGTTTACTAATGGCTAGGCAATTTCTAAGAAGTGGTTAATAAATCGATAATAGAAGTTTAGAAATCCTTAAACGTCTTATATATTACTAGGGCTTCCCTAGTTTATAATCGCGGCAACTTTCTTAGGGTCCATTTTAATTCCATTATAGGATATAATTAAGCCTAAGTACGTAACCTTAGACGCGTGGAACTTGCATTTCTTAATATCGCATTATAAGCCCGCATCTTATAGGCGTTTAAGAACTATTCTAATATGTTTCTAATGTTTAGAAAGTGAGGATAAGTAGATTAAGATATTATTAATATACGCAGTAATGAATATATTAAGGAATTTACAACGCGTATTGTTAACGTATTGCTAAAATATACTAGGACCGTTTTTTATGCCAAATGGCATTACTAGGTATTTAAAGAGTCCCCATTATATACGAAAAGCTATGTACTTCTTATCTCCTTTATATATACGGATTTTATTAAAGGCAGCGACTATATTAAGCTTTGTAAAGTACCGTGCCTTTGCCAAACAGTTAAGCGTTTCTTAAATTAGGGGAATTAAATATTGGTTTTGAATTATAATTGCGTTTAGAGCTTAATAATTAATATAAAATCTTAAGCCTCCTCCTGGCTTTTTAACGAATAGTATGGGTAAGGTAAATGGAGATTAACTAGGGTAAATAAATCCTTTTTCTAGATACTCATTAAGGTATTATCGCATTATAAGCAGTTCTTCTTATAATATACCATATAGCGGACCGAACTTTGGTGTTATACTAGGCTTAAGTTCTATCTTAAAATCGTGCTTATCTTAGTATAGGGCTAGTTGGTCTATAAATCGTTTTTTAAACTTATTAATTAGATCGTGGTACTCTTTAGATATAAGAGGTTAAGGATTAATATACTATTTTAGTTCTAGTGCTTTCTTAATATCTTTTATGGTTATAGCAAAGATTTTATAATCTTGTCTTTTTACTAATAAGATAAAGGGTGCGGCCTATATTATACAAATTTTAAAAGGTTTTAATGTAACATCTTTATATTCTTTACTGTTGTTGGTTACACAAGGTGATATCACGTAGCTACGGTTCGTAGATAGTATGATAGTTGTTCTTCTTTTTGTTTCTAAGAAAGGGAGGGCGAGGAGCTTAAGGCTCCTCGCCACGCTAGTGCCGCGGCACACGTGACCACGTGACCACGTGACCACGTGACCACGTGACTACACGTGATATTATCCCAACACTGGCAATTCTTCTTTTGTGGGTTGCCATCTATATACAAATACCGCTTAACTAGCGTAACAAATATCAATCCTCCTTACTTACTATTGCCATTGTAATATAGGTCTCGCTGTCTTAAAATTTGCCTTTTAGTACGTGGTGCTTTCTTACCAGGAAATCCTGGGTAGATTAACTAGGAAACTATATTATTGAAATAGGGTTACGGAGCTAGTGGAGCGTAACTGGATACGGCTAGCTTGAGCAAATAGGAACAACAGTCGACTAATAGGAATGCTCCAAAACTAATATGGCCTGAGAATCATATATGACCTAGTCTTAATATAGTCCTGATATAGTCCTAACACTAGCAACTCTTCTTTTGTGGATTGTCTGCGTGACTATGCCGTTCCAACCGCTCCCCCCCTACATTACTCTCTCTTCACGGTACTCTCCATGAGAACTTCCTGTCTAGATCACGCTGGTAGCCACCTCTATAGCTACCTCGGGAACTATAGGAGCCTTGGAATCTTCCTCTATGCTAAATCTTCTAAAGCTTATTAAATGTTTGTGGAGGAATGGATAACTGTTGCTGCTGATCAAAGATGCTGTTCGCAGATTTGGGCTGCTGCGGAGGCTGCTACGGAGGCCCTTGCAGAGGTTGCTGTGGAGGCTCTTGCGGAGGCTCTTACAGAGGTTGCTGTGGAGGCTCTTGCGGAGGCTCTTGCAGAGGTTGCTGTGGAGGTTGTTGCGGAAGTTCATATGGAGATTCCTGCGGAGATTGCTACGGAGATTGCTGCGGAGATTGCTGCGGAGATTGCTGCGGAGATTGCTGCGGAGATTACTGCGGAGGTTGTTGCTGTGGAGGTTGCTTCGGAGCTTATTACAGAGCTTGATACGGAGCTTGATGCGGAGCTTGTTGCGGAGCTTAAGGCACGGGTTAAGATACGGCAGCCTGAGGAACTTGAGGTGTTTAATAGCCTAAGGCTGTCTATAGTGTTGCTTGTGGCTGTCCGTTATTAGGATTCCCTCGAGAGTTAAACTTCTTTTGGTGCTCAATCTCTTGTGGAGTCCATTCATGCTCTTCTTCTGCGTTAAGGACTTGCTGAATATTATCTCTAATAGTACCCCCGTTTATAGGTACAAACACTCCATTCTCCCGTAGGAAGTCTCGAAAATCCCAAATAATATAAATATTGCCAAGTGCCCAGGTGTCGGCAGTCCATCCTATAAAATCCTCCCTAAAATATTCCCACAGCTGTAAATCGGCGTAGTATCTACTTCGGTAAAATAGAATACGGTGTAGGAGAAAGCCGTTAACTTGTTTTACGGTACAAGTTGTTGTGTTAATGGTAAATTCATCCCAATCTTCATCGATGAGTTTCGCGTACGCAGCTACCCCTAGTGGTAAGGAGTCTCTCCAGTTATTTGGAATGGCCGTAGCCATGTTTTCGGAGGAAGGGAAGTGTTATTGGTGTAGGGATTGTCGTTTGGTGTAGGGGTTGTCGTTTGGTGTAGGGGTTGTCGTTTGGTGTAGGGGTTGTCGTTTGGTGTAGGGATTGTCGTTTGGTACGCGTTCGTGACGTGTATTTGTCGTCTAGTACACGTTCGTGGTTTGGTACGCGTTCGTGACAAGAATTTGCGATTGTGGGGCTCAGGACCAGTTCTGGCCTTGAATCGCGAAGACTCGTAAAGCGTGTTGTTCTGCGTGATAGACGCAAGAATCTGTAATCTTGGAAAGGCTCAGAACCAGTTCTGGCCTTTAGATCCTTAGATTCGTGGAAGAGTTCTATTTGAGGTTCAGGACCAGTTCTGACCTCAAAAAACAGCTTCCTCTAGCACAAGTAGCACTGGTACAGTGGCTCGTCTCTTCTTAGTAATACCTAGCTGTTCTGTGGTATAACAGTGAAGTTAACCACTAATCAGTGTTGGTTACACAAGGTGATATCACGTAGCTACGGTTCGTAGATAGTATGATGGTTGTTCTTCTTTTTGTTTCTAAGAAAGGGAGGGCGAGGAGCTTAAGGCTCCTCGCCACGCTAGTGCCGCGGCACACGTGACCACGTGACCACGTGACCACGCGACTACACGTGATATTATCCCAACAACTGTAATTGGCAGTTATAGCTTTATTATATTAGTTTATGGTTTATGGTAAGGGTAATTTATATCATTTTAAATTTAAATAGTTGTGTGCATGTTTGTAGGGCAGATAGGTTTTCAAGCAATAACTTTAGCAGTAGGTTGTATGGAACTTTAGTATTTCTTTAACCTAGCTAATTAAAGGGTTATATTGTTTTAGCTATCTATGTCTAAGTATTATCTTATATTGCTTTAGGGGTGTTATAAATAGGGAAATATATTTAAGGTATTCGCCCATCCGTATTTTTATAAGAGTGTAGTATATTAATTCGCTATATATTAAGGGTTTGCCGTTAAAGCCTTATAGGCCTTAGGGCTTATTAAGTTTCTTTAAATTTAGGCGTTGGGTTTTCGCGTAGTTTGTATTAATAAAGCCTATATTAGTGGCTCTGCTGTCTATAAGGATTTATACCTCCTTCTATTTTCTAAGTATTTAAATTTCGCTAAGTATATTAAGGGAGTTATGTTATGTATTAGCACTAGAAGAGCCTAGACACTTATACTCTTCTACTTCTTATCCTAAGGCGTAACTTGGCCCTAGGATAATTCGTTTTCCAAGTTAGCTAAGGGTAAGATGCTTTATAATAATTAGGTATGATTTGTAGAATAAGTATAAGTTAAGGAGTGAGTACGGCTTAAAGAATAAGTGCAATTTAAGGAGTAGATACGATTTAAAGACTAGGAGGAACTACAGCGGACTTTTTTAAAAGGGTAAGTTCGGCAATTCCTTTGGATATATCCTTTTCTACCATATCTAAAGCATTCTCTATTTACGGCTTGAGTTCTTCGTTTATTAGTTCCTAAGGGTATATAGAATTAAGTGGCGTTGAGGTCCATAGGGTTGTGTATAGGTTTCAGAGAAGGGTCGCGCTTTAGGGTATATGTTGGTTTCATGGAGCTTTAAACACAAGGTGTAGTTGGCTTTAGAAAATAAGTCTGTTTATTATATTAAAGGTCCTTATTAATTCATTAATATATTATAGCAAATTTAGGTAGGTCCTTTGGTAGTTCCCTACCTACTAACTATACTCTGATTTCATCTAAAATAGCTTATTAAAGAGCAGCAACTTTAGCGGCTTTATTTTAATCTAGTTCGTTAATAAGGCCTAAAAATTCCAAAAAGAAGCTTATAAAGTCTTGGTTCCGTTATTATAGGTTTTTAAGTTTAGTAATAGCGGTGTGTTTATGGCTGGCATTATTATATATTTGTTTTAGTAGAGAGATAAAGGTTTTAAAATTAATAAAGGTGCTATTATAGAAGAATAGGTCCATGGTTTATATAGCATCTTTATTTAAATAAGACATTCCATAGCTAACCTTGCTAGCTTTAGTAGGGTATTAGTTATAGTTTATTAAAAGTTTAAAATAGAGCTTGGTTACAAAGGGACGTAAGTTATTTTAATTTCTATTAAATATTAAAGGGTTAGGAAGCTTTTCTAATTTCGCGGTAGGTACTAGGTTTATTATAGGTATAGGTTAAGCTACCGTTACTAGTTTAGGGTTTGTATTTAATAGGCCAGGTTCGGATATAGTTATATTAATTTTATTTATAGGCGGTGTTGGGGTCTCTAATATAAATGCTTAGATGTTACGGAGTTCTTTATAGAGTGCTTCTATTAATTGCTAATACTAGGCTTCTAGTGCAGCCCGCTGCTAAGCTAAGGCATCCGTAAAGGACTGTTATATTATAGTTAACTGTTCCCTGACTAGGGATATAATACTTATAGTTATTAAAGAGGATTTGGGTTTGTTTGCTATTTTAATAGTAGTTATTTTTTGACGTAATATAATATAAGGGCGCGAAAAGGCTTTGGGGAAGATTTAAAGGAATAATATAAATTCTATCTAAATCTAAGGGTATATAGCTTTTTAAGAGAACAAGACGTTGCGTAAAGAAGAGAAGGGAATAACCAGAGAATCTTGTAATTAAATAGTTAGGGGTCTTGGTTGATGCGTGCGCACGTGCGCACGCGGACGGACTTCGGTAGAATTCGATTGATCTGGCAGAACTTGGCAGAAGTCGATTAAGCTGGCAGAATTTGGCAGAATTCGGTTAAAGCGTCAAGTTTATCTTGTCGAGTGTTTTACTGAGACATTCCTACTGTAACTAGGCTAGTCCCGTTACACGGCCACGATATTAGAGAGGGCTCATACTGGTAGGAAGGATGGATATACTTCAGGAGAGATATAGGGTAAGGCTACAGGGCCTCTAGAGCTCTATGGGCAATATAGAACACCTATGGGGAGGTGCTGCCAAAATTTCAAGAGACGTTTTACTGAGCAGGCGCTGTCTCTAGACGTTAGGGAGGGCGTAACTCCTTATTAAACACTTATTCTACCTTAGAGGAGCTTCAGCAACCCTTATCAAGTAATCCTACACCCCTATATATAGTGTATATAGCGGTATCGTTGACTGAGCTTGAGGGAGGGTGTTGGAAAACAAGCCCGCAACGATATCACGTGATGAGACTTGGGAGAACCTCTTGGCAGGAATCTGACCAATTAGAGAACTTCGACCGCCGGTCGAAGTTCCTTGAAATCTCTTCAACCACCTATATAGAAATAAGCAATGCACAGAGTTTTAGCCCCAATAACCTCATTTCAACAATATAGGCCTTGATATAGGCCTATATCTATGGGGTCCGGGGTGACTACTACGGATACCGAAGTAGTTGCTGCGGAGACCGAACGGGAAAAGGGAGTCTGCTTATGTAAGCAGGAAACGCATGTGGAGGACTCCTCCAGTACCATCGTCAATTAGATTGATTATATAGTTATTGCCATTACTGCACGTGCCCGCCGAGCTTAAAGCTGCTGACATAATTCACGCGCTTACGCTAACCTACTCTGCCCTAGCGCCAGGAACACAGCTCCGGGGTTTTGACGGAGCATCAGATAGCATAGCTGGCCTTTCGCTCAGCTCATCCGGCCGCCGCAACCACGCAACAACCTCTCACCTATTTTTTCCCTTTCTATATTGCTTCCTCTTTTCTCTATGATAATACGAGCCCGCTTTCACAGCGTGTGCAGAACCATTCCTTTCCTCCCCAGCTTCTGGACCGCGTGAATTGGCCTCCTCCGGAAAACCCAACGTTCCAAACCCAGCCTTGAAATTCCCCCAAAGGAGATAATCCACCCACGAGGCTCTCGCGTCCACGCCCGCGCAGCTGTAGCACAACTCCCTCCTCCTCTCCCCCGAGCCGTACTTATTTTCTTCTCCTTTCCTGGCCTCGAAGCTTCCTACCTTTGGGTTACGGGAGAGCAACAGCGCCTTTCTTTTTTCTTTCCCTTTTCGCGATGCCGGCCAAATCGCGGTTTACGCGGCTGGACGCCTTCACGAAGACGGTCGAGGATGCGCGCGTGCGCACGACGTCGGGTGGGATCGTCACGATTACGAGTTTGCTGGTGATTTTCTGGCTCGTGTGGGGCGAGTGGGCGGAGTATCGGCAGGTGGTGGTTAGGCCGGAGCTGGTGGTTGATAAGGGCCGAGGTGGGTTTTTTTTCTACTCGAAGTTTTAAGGGGTGGAGTGGAGTGATGGAAAGGGCTGGGTGGATGCAACAGGGGGGATTGAGAGGGGAGGGTGTGGGCGGTTTGAGCTTTTTAAGGTCTCTTTGGGATGAGGTTTTTGGGGAGACTCCTGAATGCGTTTGCTAACATTGGTTGCGCTGTGCAGGAGAGAAGATGGAGATCCATATGAATATCACGTTCCCACTGATGCCGTGCGAACTGCTGACGTTGGATGTAATGGATGTGTCTGGAGAAGTACAAACCGGGGTTATGCACGGGGTTAGTAAAGTACGGCTGGCGCCAGTGAATGAGGGAAGCCACGTCATTGAGACGAAAGCATTGGAATTGTAAGAGTCAATTTTTCCTTATGGTTTTGTTCCAACACTCAATTCCTCATGAGTTAGTTACGGCGGGGATTTTGCTCTATGGAGACCTAGCTAACGACGCACACATCTAGACACACTGACGACGCTGTCCACCTTGACCCTGAATATTGTGGTGAATGCTATGGCGCACCAGCTCCTACAAATGGCCGTAAGCCTAACTGCTGTAATACTTGCGACGAGGTCCGCGACGCCTACGCCAGCATATCATGGTCGTTTGGACGTGGCGAAGGCGTCGAACAATGTGAGCGCGAACACTATGCCGAGCACCTCGACGAACAGCGTAGGGAAGGCTGCCGCATTGAAGGCGGGATTCGCGTGAACAAAGTCATCGGTAATTTCCACTTTGCCCCGGGAAAGAGTTTCTCGAACGGTAACATGCACGTGCATGATCTCGAAAACTACTTTAAGGATGAAGCCGAGCATTCGTTCACGCATACCATCCACTCGCTCCGCTTCGGTCCTCAGCTCCCGGACAGAGTTATTGAGCGCATGGCGACCCGTGGCGCAGCATCAGGCGCTGGCGCGTGGACGAACCACCACATTAATCCGCTCGACGGAACTGAGCAGAAGACGGATGCGAAGGCATTTAATTTTATGTACTTCGTCAAAGTCGTGTCTACAACCTACTTGCCACTCGGGTGGGAGAAGCAGGCCCCGGTATCGTCCAAACGCGACGACGTCTTCAACGCGGGCTTTGATGCCGGCTACAAAGGCAGCATTGAAACGCACCAGTACAGTGTCACAAGTCACAAGCGCAGCCTGCAAGGCGGGCCGGATGACCAGGGAGGGCACAAAGAGAGGATACACGCTAGGGGAGGCATTCCCGGCGTGTTTTTCTCATACGTAAGTTTTTCCATGCTAATGCCAAGCCTCTTTCCCCTTCCACGCCCAACTTCCAGCCGCAACAATTGACGCCATCCCGGCACCACGTAACGTGCTTTTGCTGACTCCGATGCAGGATATTTCGCCAATGAAGGTCATCAACCGCGAAGCGCGCAGCAAGTCGTTCTCCGGCTTCCTTGTCGGCGTCTGCGCCGTCGTCGGTGGCACCCTCACTGTCGCCGCTGCCATCGACCGTGCGCTGTACGAGGGCGCGCAGCGCGTAAAGAAGCTTCATCAGGGTTAAGCCTTACGGGCCTTGGATTGACGCACCGCCTGAGCAACTTTGAGATCGGGCCTTTTTTTTTGGGCAGCAGGAGAAAATGGCGCGGAGCATGGGCGTTTTTTTAATTTGTTTTCTTCAGGCCATTGTTTTAGATTTCTGGGATTTGGAACTGTGCGTGTATATTGTGCCCTTTTTTTTTCCCGCGGAGAAATTGGAATGGAATGGGCTGATCAAGGTGGCTGCTTGCCAGGTGGGCAGTTACTCTGTAGAAAGGAGCAGGGATCGGTAGGGGTGCTAGGATTGGGGGGGGCGGCGACGGCTTGAAAAGGGGAGTGGAGGGGGCAATGGCGACATATATGAGCTTCGTGGTGCGAGGGATCTATATTGGCGGTATACAAAAAAACAAATCTAGCTTGCGCTGCATACTTGTTTTCGGAGAAGATTTTCTGTTGAGGCGTGCGGTGGTACTACATCGTTAAACTTATGTCTTCGATTGTGCGGATTTTTGTGGAAGAGGCTTGACACAGCTACCGGGACCGGGTTCTTCTCGTCTAATACTCCTGTTTTATGATCGGTAAGGGAGGAAGTGCAGAATGCGCGCATAGGGTGCTCAAAGTAAGTAAGCCTGGCGTGTTTTTTCAGTCATAACTGACGACGTATGATACCACAAGCTACCCCAATGGCCTGAACACGTTTCTCAATGCACGATTAGGACCCTTGAGTGCGATTAAATCAAAATACCACAATTCCTCACACCTACCCCCGCACCCGGATCCTCTTACAGTTCTTTACATCAGTCTTACCACACCACCACTATGAAGGTGAAACGGGGTCTGAAATACCGGCGACAGGATACAAGTACTCGCTCGTTGCCTCGGTAACATTTTTGTTCTGCAGCAGAGAGCGCTTGGTCATTAGTGGAAGCGGTCCCGTTTACAATCCAAACGACAGCACCGGCCTAATCATGAAGAGCGATGGGAGTTCAACACACGCTCTATCTTTCATGTCAAAAATCCTGGAATCATAGCCAAATGCTCACTTTTGATTTTCTGTTGGCTGTCTAGTCGCTACGCCGTGCATCCTACCTAGCGCAGACTGTTACTTAACTAGTAGATTCCATGAAGGGCGATACCAGCCTGCTCCGATATACGAACTTGCCGTACTCGCTGTGTCGACAAGAAAAATGCTGGGACTGTAATGCAAAATGTGTTACCTATGCCTCCACATATTCGAACAGAAGGACCAATGATGATCTGAATCTTGGGAACTAGAAAGTCGGTCAACCAACTTCGCTAGACAGCATTGAGCTGAACACTTAAAGGGTTAAAGCACCGCCCCCATCAGTACTACTGCCTTTTGATCTCTACCGCCTCTCACCATCTGCGAACAGATCCCCCAAAGACGTCGTGAAACGAGAAATCAGAGAACCGGTGATCAAAGCGCTCTTATATTCGGGATGATGAACGATCCATGGAACTCGGAACTTCCGCAAGCTGTGGATGTGGTCCTCAAGAACTCAGAGTGGGTGATAACCTCCTTTAACACGCTTTTGATTGCATGAGTATAGGTGTGCTGATTACTCACATAGGTAATCTCAATCCTCGGTCATGCCTATACCACAACGGCCTCACGCGCGATAAACCACCCCAAGTAAGCCCCAGAAAATTTACTCGGAAAAAACACACGGCGAGCTCTCATAGGGCTTTGAGTTAAGGCACGTAGGAAAAGTCTGCATGTGCGGGACACCATGGAGCCTAGTGTTAGCCAAATTCCATGGAAAGTTTAGAACACCTCGGTCCAGAATGGAGAATTTAGAAACTGGCATTACCAGTTTGCCTGCACACACTGTCATATATGATTGGTGGGATTGCACCGAGCTGAAGCAAATGGTAGCCACTCTTCGTTGGTAGTGTAAAGGTAAGCACCGTGCCTTTTAATTTATCTTGACCTGCTGCCCTGGGGAAAGCGAGACGAGTCTCTGCAGCTATGGAAGACATGCCTCGCGCCTGGTGGGAGGCTAGTCATACACATGTGCCTTGAGATGCCGGACAAGTGAAGCTAATCACCAATCACTCTAGATGGCGACGGTCATCTTTATGAGCCAGTAGAGAGCATTATAAATTTTCGCAACAACTGATGACAATCGCCAATACCTTGGGGTAATTGTATTAAGTATTGACATATATTTAATACCCCTTGGTGGCCACCTAAAAGGCCGACATCTTGTCCCTGCTTCTTTCGTTGTTGGACATTTCCCCACCTTGGTACTAGCTATGCAGCTACAAGCAAAATTATCACTTGGATTCTACAAACTGTGCGAATTGGTGGGTGATATGAAGTTGTACAATGAGGTAATGGCTAAGCTCAAATGTTCATCGGAAAGTCTGCATTTCCTTCCACAACATATCTGTTAAGGGTGACAGTCCCTGAACACGAAGACGTTTCGAGACTCTAATATTCGGTTCACTACGCCTGGACGTCCGAATTCTCAACATCGTGGTCTGGCCACTGATCAGCTCAGCCGAGCATTCCGTTTCTGCTTGACCTTACTCAGTTGATGGAGCTTCAAGCTTCCGCCTTTTGCAGAAGTCCTTGAGAGAGGTTGAGAGAGGTCGGCAAGGGAGAAATGGCCATAGATGCCTCTTGGTCTCCTTAACATCCGTTTGACTGCTTCGACTGTTTCGACTCTGGACGATCAAAGCAATCACTTTCAACGCAGCCGCTCTTCGTAATGGCAGATCCAGTCACCCCCGAAAGCAAGTCCATTCCGCGCGAGGTTCCGCCAACGCCAGCTGTTGGGGAAGCAGTAGTCTCGGATACGGAACGTCGCATTGGAAACGGGCAGAATTCATACCTTACCCGGGGATGGGGGGATGCTAACAGGAAATGCTAGAGCAAATGCTGGATTTCACCATCTCAAATAAAGCTTCTCGTAATTTACTCCAGTTAACAACTAACCCCATCGTCCTTTCGGTAAAGAGCATCACTAAATATTTCTAGCGTTGGCCTTTACTACTAATAATGCTTCCAACGCTGCTGATCACCATACCGTCCTAGTACCTTACTCCCTTATCCGGTTCACCGTCGTCATGCTCGTTGTATGACCGCACAGGCGAAGAGAGGTGATTGTAGGCCGGCTTGCTCATGACTTGGTTGAAGAAGTCCGTAATATCAATGGCTTCCTCTTCCGTAATCTCCTTGACGATCTCTTTGTTGTTCTTCTTTATCTTGACTGTTAGACCGTGAGCTGCTGCAAAGAACTCATCTCTCGCAGCAGTAATGTTGTTAACGTGCTCGCTGTCGGTCTTGCTGTTAGTGATCTGGTGGATGAGTTTGCGCGGTCGATTACTACCCATAAACCGTCAGTGGTAGATCGGTTTGTGTCGGAATATTGGCTGCCGACAATCAGACAAAAGACAAAATTCTTTTCTTCCGGAAAGTCCAGCAGCTCATGGAACAGGAACCATCCTGTCGGATATACTGGCTCGCGCGCCATCCTTATCGGAGACTTATCAACGCAAGTTTGGGAACTAAGTTTACACTCTTCGAGGCTGTCTGAGTAAAGCCACGGAGAGGTATGCGGAGAATATTTATAGAGGCCTCGAAGCGCTCGAGCGGTGTTAGCGATGGGACAGTAAAGAGATACCGTGAATGGACACAGTGAAGATTCGAGTCTAATACCCAAACCAAGACAATCGGGACTGGTATAGTGTCTATGCACACGCCATCCAGCGACTCCGCGTCTCTGAATTTCAACCAGAAGAAGCATTCAAAGGATAAAGTCTATATGCATTCATCCCATCGTCTGATCATCGCATAATACTATGATCCACGACCGGACACCCCATCATCTAGAAACAGAAAAAGCGCAGCAGCAGACAGCCGGACCGTTACACGCACGCCAATTCCAGAGGGGCACGGGGTATTCAAAAGACCACAGAACCTCCGAAACCAAGCAGCGTGGAAAAAACGCGAGACCGCCTGTACCCATTCCCCGTCTTAACCCATCCCATCTTATCCAAATCCGCCGGGGATTCAAGCAAAAGAACGTTAAAAGGAGGAAAGAAACGCTGGTGCTGGTGCTGGGAAACGCAGATATATTCACCCCGAATTTTTTGCTTTTTCGAGACATCTACACCATTCGCTACCACGACATCCACACCGGTATTTTTTTGCCGATGCGTCCGCCGGCAGTTTTTGGTTGGCGAAATCCCGCTCTGCTCTAGAAGAAAAAAAATTTACCAACCGTGACGGAAACGCGAGAGGGAGCGGAGCGAAAACGGAGTTGAAAAAGGCCGGAAGCGAAGGAAAAAAAGCGAAGCCTAGGCAGCCGACTGCGGCGTATCGGACGACATAGCCTCGCTGCCAAACTGCTCAAACGGCTCGTTCGCAAACCCCTGAAACGCCGAGCCAGACGAATACCTCGCGAGCTCACGCTCAGTCCCCATCCCCGTCATCTCAACGTCGCGCCGATGATGGTGATGCGACAACGACCGCTGATGCTGGTGCTGGTGCTGCACAACGCCATTGCCGTCACTACCCGTGCGGGCTACGGATGCGGGCGGCGCGGGAGGCACGCCGACGTTGCTGAGCTGGCTCTGGGCGAGGCTGGGTTTCTCGGCCAGGTTGTTCAGCATGGTGCGCGAGGTGTCGAGCATCTGGACGGCGTAGTCGAGGAACTCGGCGCGCTTGGACGACACCGACAGCGTCCAGCGGTACTCGCGCAGCCGCGTCTTGTAGAACTCGGCCTCCTCGTGCGCGGGCGCCGTCGCCCAGAGCAGGCTGCCGAAGGTGCCGATCAGCGTGAAGTTGATCTTGGATGCGAAGTACCAGAAAGCTTGGAGGTGCTCGGGCTTCAGCCGGTTGACGAAGTCCATGGCGGAGATGAGGCGTGTCTTGGCGGCGCTGCGGCAGATGTACAGCAGGTAGGGGTCTGAGGTGGTGGGGTCAAGTGACTGCACGATGCGTCGGTGGAGGGTGATTTCGGTTGCGAAGTAGGCGAGATGGAGGTGGCCTGGGAGGAAGGGTAAGTATGCACACGTGCACATGCTAACAGGTTCATTGGTCTTACCAGTCGAGGAGAGTCTGTTGCCGCTCAAGCTGTCCATGCGGGTTGAGGCGGGCAGCTTGGCGAACCAGTCCTTCAGCTTAATCTGCACAGGTTTAGCCCGCTCGAGGATGAGTCGAGTCGAGCCTTTCCCAGCGCTCGCAAAGTCCTGGATTGCTACTTGGGTATAGAACGTGTCCATGACCTCGGCCATGATAGCGGTTAGTGCAATCATCTGGGCAAAGAGGACCTGACCCCTCTCATTATCTGTCTTTTCATCTTCGCTTTCTTCTGGCTTGTTATCATAACCATCTCCGTCTTCATTGAAGTCTTCATCAGTAATTTGTTTGACGGCCCAATTGGCGCCAAAAATATGGGATGGTCGGCCATGAATCAGCGAACTCCACTTATCTTGCATGTACAATGCCCATGCAATACGCTTTCTCAAGCCACGCTCCCACAGCGGTATTGACCAAGTGGAGCAATCAAGATGTAGGCCCAGTTCTTGGCCAATAGCGACCAGCTGGGTTGTCAAACTCCACGAATCCGCTTCAGGACGCTGCAGCAACAACAATCCTGCTTGGATTGTCGATAGCTTAGGGCGCTCCATAGCGGTCGCGAGAGATTTTAACGCAATGGCTTCGAGTCTACTAGCATCTGGCTTAGGGTAGGATGACAATTTTGGATCAAATGACCACCAATTCAGGGCCAATATATACATCCCCGCCACAAGGAGTGGCGAGAAGGTACGGTCTCCGTGGCGATGTCGTTCAATAAATAGGTGCTTCTGGATAATCGGAAAACTCGGGTGTACAGTGCGAAAGTAAGTGTCAATCAAGGCAGGGCCATGAGGGTGGACAATCTGCTCAATAGCGGCAAGGGAGTCAGCTTCGTCCTCATAGTCTTGGGTGTTCTCATCAGGCAACATGATGAAACATTCATGGTCATTGACTCTTCGAAGTGTGCCAAGATCGAACGTGCTTTCGTTGCGAGTATCAAACTGCGACAGCCCGATGAGGAGTGAATCAAAGGGAGTCGTAAGACCAATGTATCTGCTATGCTGACGTCTTTGTAACCCCAACGTCTCTCCAAGGACAGTTGTATCTCTTTTAGCAGCTTGCTGGGGTGTTGGGCTTGGCGCTGTGGCAGTTATCGTGGGTGTCGGAAGCGCTAGCGGAGGAGGCTCTGCTTCGACCGATCTGTTCATGTCTAGTCAGCCACTGCTTGTTTGGGCTACTGCGATATCGGCTAAAGTGTTGGAATGCTTCTAGGTGACCTCAACCCCTTCCACAGAGATGGTTCCATGTCCACACGTGGTGGTCAGGTGCCCAGGGTTTGGAACAGAAAGTCCTACTCGGTATAGCTTGTGGATTGGAGGCGTCCAACAGCCCTGAAGCATTCTAACGCTCTGGCAACCTACCCTGCAGCAGCAAGAATTGAATCGAGTAGGCACCACCACCGCCGACGCTAAAAACTCACCTCTTCTTTTGACTATTGTCGTCCTTCTTCCCGTCACCGGTAATCTTCCTCTTCCTAGGCTGGGGACTCTGCACGAACGTACACTCCTGCTTGTGGAACTCACACAAGACACACAGCACCGCGCCTTCGTGTATGACACAGCGACTCTTACGCCTCCTACAAGCGTCACAGGGCCTCTCTCTTCTAGTACGAATGTTGGCAACAGGACCAACGGAGGAGACGGGCTTGACTTGAACCAAGTTTTCCTTCCCAGACAAGGAACGCTTTGTTCGGGGACGGGCGGCAGCGATAGGGACAGGAGTGGGACGTGGCATGGCAGGTTGTATAGCCACGACGGTCGTCATATCGATGATCCTCGGTGGGTATGGTTCGTAGGAGATAAGAGCAGCGGTCTTGGTGGGTTAGAGCCGTGACGGGGGTGGGCAGGGAGCCGGTCGTGGAGTCTGCGGGTAAGCCGCAGTTAGTGCCCGCACAAGAGGATGGAGATGTTGCAGGACGCACCAGTCACACGACTGTATTGTACGTGATAGCAGCCAGATCGGGACGACGACCGAGCTTATCGCGTGGGAGCTTGCGATGGAAGGGTCCAGGAATAGAATAAAATATAATTTTGGCTAAAAAGTAAAGAAGAGGTAGACAATGGGGTAATGGAGTCGTCGAGGTTGGGTATTAGGGACCGAGATTGCCAGTGATGGCCTGGAGGAGGATGAGGTGGTGAATGGTTCGCTCCGTCATTGAATGCGCGGGTTCTGGGAGCAGTTGAAGCAGCTTGGGACAAGGCTTCGAGCAACAGAGTCTGGCATGGCGGAGCTGTATGGTGTAGCTTTGGATGCAGAAGTTGAGCAGCGAGCGTCTCCGGTGGTCTTTTTAGGACCCTGGCGGACGACATGGTGATGCACAGGTGCTGGAAACCCTTACGTGATGGGAAAGTCGAGCAGAGGCGTTTTGCGTTAGGGCGCGAGTGTCGTCTAGGTCGGGAGTATTGCTGGAGATAAGCTCACCCGCCAGCGAATCAGAGGGTATAGCAGAGTAAGCTGTCCCCCCACAAAAACTGACAGAATCCTCCCTTGTCAGCCCATGTCTGCTGCCGTAAAAATATCTGTCAGGGCAATTGTCAACCCCGATAACTAGTGATCGTCCCCGGATGAGGAGACTGACACCTCATACAATCAATCACGACCCGTCACGTCCATACAATCCGCCTTCTGCACACTGTGCACCAGATGCCACCCTATGCCACCCATTTGCCACCAGATGCCTCATGCACTTCATGCACCTCATGCCACTGCCGGTTGGGCGCTCCTCCAGTGAACACCCGAGTATTTGCAGCAGCTGCGGATCATGCGCGCTGATGATTTTGAGCGTTGTTGCGGCGCACCTGCTGTCGTGCATATTTTAATAAGGCGGGTGCTCGGCTCTCTGCCTTGTCAGGAAGGCCATGCTGCGAAAGGCCGTTTAACTTCCAGACTTTCCACCCCAAATTCAGGTGAAGTCGGACAGCTTTTTTTGCACGCAAGGATCCATCCATGTGCCCGACCTCCTACGTGTCCCTAAGCTAGAAGCGAAGATAGAGCCCAGATCGTCGACGATCCCTAAAGATACAGGCATTTGTGGAGAAAGCATGTATACTGCAAATAGCGGCGCCCGCGGTAGACTGTCCACTTCCATGTCACTCTGCCTCTGCCTTTCTGCCACCCGTTTTTTTCTTGCGCAATTTTCGGCTAGATCACCCTCATTGAGTTTAAACGCAGCATAGTCCAGGCATAATGCATCAGTTCAGAAGCAGAACTACTACAAGCACAAGGAACAAAGCTTCCCAGCAAACGCCTGTTAGTGGGTATTTCCAACCCATTTCCAGCGTACAACAATTCCTCCCGCTCTCTCAATTAGGTAATCTGGACTCTCTTTGCCAAATGGCGGCCTATGGACTATTGCCTGGTCACTAGGCAAGGCGATCAGAGCGCGGGGCGTTCGGAAAACCGCGGCACATCGCTATTTGATGAAGCTGTAGACATTCGGAGTCGATTCCACAAAGAACAACACACTTCGACGGGCGACATCTCCCAATTTCCCGTCGAGCTGATGCGCTTACGTCAAATTTGAGTGAGGGCCAAGGCAGCCGTTCTGAAACACCTTGCGGACGCACCGGAGACTGTGGAGCTCACATGCAGACCGCCTGTTCCCTCGGGCGTAGCTCGTCGAGTCAGGTATCCCCTATTATTAAATCCCTAGGCATCCTACAAAGTTTTCTCCAATGATTCCAAATCCCTACGTCAGCGTCTTCGCTGGGTCTTCGAGGCATCCAGCAGAATCTTCAATAACTGTATGACCGACCTCTGATGACGGGTTGCCACTGGCCGCTACATCTACGTGTTTCCGAGTAAGTTTTAAATGGCTTCACTGACTCATATCAAGCACAGGACCCCTCGGTTTATGCGGTGGCGCCCATTCTCACCTACTTCTCTTGGCCTTGATATTGCGAAATGATATTAGAATTAGGAAGTGGTGAGATTATCTATTAAGTTTACAGGAAGATGTTTGAGCACGCTTGCCGCGACTCGCCGCGACTCGACCCGCACATTCCACGCCTATCGTAAATCATCTAACCGCCCTTCTATCATGCTAAACTCCACCCACATGCCGATTTAACGCCCGCGCCGTAAATAGTTAATGTACATAAACAGATTTGTCTCTGAGAACCTCCTGATCTGGGATCATTAGCTCTCCTAAATCTGAGTCTCGCTCTTCTCCTCATCCTTCGTCTTCTCCTTCTCCTTAAAGCCCTGCTCGGTCTCCAGCGCACGGTCGAGCGGGAACGCCTGCGTGAACAAGCTGGCCGCCAACGCGACAGCGCTCAGTGCGCACATGACAATCCAGACATATCTCAGGGCGTCGGTGTAGCTGACCAGCAGCTGGTGCTTCATGTCGCCGGCCGGCATGGCCTTGATGATCTGCACAAGGCCGCTGGCATCCTTGGAGTACTCGGCCGCCTTGTCGGCGAGCAGCGGGAACGTGAGCAGCTTCTTCTTCATCTGGTTCTGGAAGATGACGCCGCCGATGGCGACGCCGAGCGTTTGGCCGAATGCGCGCATGAACGAGAACATGCTCGCGGCGTACGCTTGGTCTTCATTGGTCGAGGACGCCTGCACTGCGATCGCCATGCTGGGGAATAGGATACCGGTTCCGAGTCCGGCGACTAGGTTCATGAAGATCCATTGCACGGTGGTCGTCTCGACCTTGAGGTAGATCAGAATGCCCATGCCGAACGTTGTTAGGACCCAGCCGGCCCAGATTGCCCAGCGGTAACGCCCGGTTATGGCAATGGTAGCTCCGACAACTATGGCTGCTGGTGCAACGGTAAATGTCTGAGGGAAAAGGGCAACCCCAGCGAGGATCGGTGAGAACCCTTTGACTGCTTCGTAGTAGAGCGGCATGTAATATAGCAAGCTCCAGAGGACGATGCCGTGGATGACTGTATCGAAATAGGTGGCTGCCGCCGTGCGGCTCTTGAATACGTCCGTTCGGATGAGGGGCTCAGCAGCGAAGTACTCTTGGTGAATGACGAACCCGACTAAGCCAGCGCCGCACAGAATAAGGGGAACGAGAGTTCGCCAACTCGACCATGGATACATCACGCCGCCCCAGGTTATTGGAATCAGGAAGCCGGTGGTCGAAGCGAGGAAGAGAACAGTGCCAATCCAGTCAACTCGCCGCAGTTTCTCCAAGAGGGAGCTCGTCTTGTAGTTGAGTTGAAGGAAGAGGACGACCATAACAACGCCAATGCCAACGAATGGCAAGTTGATCCAGAAAATCCACCGCCAAGAGACGTTTTGGGAGAACCCGCCACCTGCGTTACAGTCAGTAAAGCAGTTTGAGGAGCTGGAATGACGATGAATCACCTAAAAGTGGACCGGCTACTGTTCCTACTGCCCACATGGAACTGATGAAGCTGAACCATTTGCCACGTTCTCTGAGAGGAACCTAAGAGGATTTTAGCCATTGCAAAGTTGAAGAGTCGGATCAAAATACCATATCGGTGACAACGATTTCCGTGAGACAAATGATCCCGCCTCCACCGATACCCTGGATGCTCCTGCCGACAAGTATAACGGTGAAGTCATGTGCGAGAGCAGCAATAATGGCACCAGCGGTGAAAAAAGCTAAACTGAGGAAAATCAAAGGCTTGCGACCGAATATGTGACTGAAAGAACCCAATACGGGCTGAAAAACGGTAGATGTCAAGAGGAATGATGTTCCCGACCAGAAAGCTTCAATGGCTGTTCCTTTAAGGACTTTCGCCATAATCTATAAATGAAGATCAAAGTCAGCTTGGCCTCACGTAACCGGCGCCATTGGAAAGAAGACACTCACCGGAAGTGCTACTGATATAGATGTGGCGTCCAATGCTGCCATCAAGGTAATGACAGACAAAGAGCTGAAGGCCAGGTAAAAGCGCCATCCTGGATTGAAGGCGGCCGAGCTAGATTCCGTTGTGGATGCTGATTTCTCGGAAGGAGCACGAGATTGTTCTCTGAGAACAGAATCTTGGTTGGGTGTAGGAAGAGTGAGTTTGGACTCTGAGTCGAGTTTAGAGTCCAGAACGGAAGGAGAGAGAGAAGGAGAGGGTGCCGTGGACATGATGAGGGAAAGGGGTTGGCGCCCCGACGAGAAAAAGTTTGATAGATTGAATGAAATAGGTGGATGATTGGAAAATCCCGTCAGCAAGAGGTATGGGGAAAGGTACCGTAGAAAGAACAGTATTCACTAAGTTCGTGGTTGTTGCGCTTCTTGTCTTGTTGCCATATTCGGCGGCAGGAAGCAGCGTACTAGATATATACATTTCCTCTCAATACCGGTAGAATAATCGTCGAATGGCCCAGTTTGCAGTCGGTGGAACAATTGAAGCGCATTAAAATCCGCCAGTTTCGAAAATTGATCGGAACGGCTGGCTTGCGAACGCGTGGGCGCTATGTACGTATTGTCGCGGGACGTAGGGCTGAGAGCTGGCGCTTAGATCGGCCCAAGAAGGGCAGTCGAAGCGACATATGGCTCGCATGCACACGCTAACGGCGTAGGCGGAAGAACACAGGCCCTAGCCCTCAGTTCTGGGTTAGTCATCGCAAAAGGGCTCCAATGACAGTCACACCGACTCGGCGGAATTTTCGCCCACTTCCTTTACGGCCGAACACCTCGAAGCCTTGTTCCGATTGCCTGATTACTTGCCATTTGCATCAACTTTTCTCCCCAAAGCTCGTTTTGCGGTGCAGAGACTGTCCGATACAGATGCCTAAATCTCAAAATCATGCTGTTGTTGTACAGCCTTGTACACATGATTGTTGCCTGCTTGCCCGACTATCGAGAGAAACGAATTGAAGCGTTTTCCTACCATATCAAGAGCACGAAGACGATTAGCAAGGCAATGGGGGCTCTTATCAACCAGCTCAACTATACAGTGTAATGCCATTTAACATCAATTGCATCTGTCTCGTAAGGGGGCTATCAACCGGGATGCAGGTTGGGCGGAATTCCACCAGCCAGCAACTCACCAATACGGATTCAGAAGTCATCCGACGACCGACGGATGTTGCTTTCCGGTCCAGAACTAGAATATTTTGCGGCAAGAGTTATTCGTATTCGATGATCGTCTTCTCGTTAAAAATGCCTTCTGTAATTAAAGCAAGGGGTTGAAGTGACATTTCAACACCAATACCGGACTGTTGTTGTCTTTGCCTACTTTTCAGGGTTTCAACTCCCAAACCAGTCTTTCCAGCCCTTTCTTCCATGCCGAAATGAAGATGAATTCATATCTGCATCGGTACCTGCCACTTAAATAAGTCCAACTGTCATGCTTTCCTCAACTTTACAAAAGCTCTCGCAACTTCTCAATAGTTTCTTGTCATTGCGTTATTGAAAACTGACTCTAGAAACCATAACAGTAATGGCGTATGCCACACGCAGAACCTCCATGCTTTCCTGCAATGGAGACTCGAGTGAGTTGGTAGGTTTTGCTGAAAACGGAGAGTCTGGCTTTGTTCAGCCTTTGTCCACCCTGACTCACAGTTCCCCCTGTGAGCGTCGAAGACTACAAGCACGTGCATTACTATATTTCTTTGTCTTGCGAACCATTCTAGAAAGCTTCGCAAAGAAAATTGCCGAGTTCGCGCTGAAGCTGCTCATCGTTCAGCATCTGCGTTACTGTGAGGTATGCATCAGAGTCGGCAGCTGCAACTACGACCTCCATTTAAACATTCTAACATCTCTTCGTCATCGCTTGAAGGGATGGAGAAACCAGTCAGGTCGTTCAAATCTTTCATGAGATCCGTACCAGCCAACCCCACTGAGAGCAAACCTTTGCCACCAGTGCCAGCCAATGAGAGCTCATCTCGGTCGGCTTCAGGAAAGCGCTCCTCAAGCATCTATAGTCGAGCCATCAACTCTTGGGAGGCACCGGCATCTTGGCGTTCTAGCAGCAATGAACCATCACCTCAATCAACAACAATTTATCTCCAGCCTACCACTTTCAGTTCGGGGGATTCTCAATCACCGGATGTAAATCACTCGTTGCCTCCAGTTTCGGAGCCACGAACGTATTCACCAATTCTGCCAGACCCGTCTCCGGATCCAACGGAGCCCAACATTGAGTTAGGTGCAACACTGCCATCAAAGCCTAGTTCGGTGAACCAAAGCAAGCCAACTACAATGCCTGAAGGCGTTCACTCCGATCTAAGTGCATCTCGTGCTCCTCCACAATCTTCATTACTTCCACCGCTGGTCAATATTGCACCAGAATCCCCGGCAAAGCCACTTCCACCAAGCCCATCGCCAGAGTTGCCAGTGGCAAACTTGAAAAAAATAGACAGCAAGATTCAAGCCATGCAAGTGCATCCCATAACATCTCCTCAGCCAGTTCCTTCAACCTCATCTATTCCCTCTAAACCACCACTACTGCGCAACTTTCCTCCATATAAAGCAGCTGTTTCACTGGGGCTCGAAAAAGCCAGCTCTCCACCAATACCAGAGCGTAACGTAACAAGATCTCGTCAGACACCGCCTCGAACCCGCGACTATACACACTACATCCAGACTGAACGACGATTCACGCCAGGCCAGGCGCAAGGCGCGAAGAATAAAGAAAATGTTACAGACAATGATAGCTCGGAAGATGAGGATATGAACTATCACAGCGTACTAGTGGAGCAATATCGGGGGCTTGCGGTGCACGATCACCATGCAGATAAAAAAGGCCGAACTCGTGAAGGCAGGCACCATGATTTTGTACGGGATCCTGAACTCATACCTCACCCACTCTCCTGGCAAAAGGCCTCTTCCGGAGAACAACACAGTAACGAAAACGGCAACGGCGTGATTGAGAAAACCAACGAGCGTACAACATCGCGCCGAGAATCACTCTTTAAGATGCCACTACACCTCTCGCTCACAAACAAAGTCCAGAAGGAAAGCCCAAGCGGAGGCTTCCGAATTCTACTTCCACAATGTCAAGAAACCATCTCCAGTGCTAGTGGGAAGAGTAGTAAGAGCGGCATCGGAGTCCGAAAACCTTCAAGGTGTCAACCCGCCAGCCCGGACCACCGCTTCTCAGCATTTTACCCTCGCGCAAAACCGCTTACGTCGGCGAGGAAGCAAAATAAAAAGGGCAAGCAGAAAGCAGCCTACGTCCCACCGCTACCTCTAGTCCTACCCACCGCTCTGGCCTCCTCACCGCGCACCACCGAACCAGCGCCACATCCACACTTTGCGCTGCAGGAGCCTCGAATCAGCCTCATGAGCATCCTCCAAGCCTCCTCAAGCCCGCAGCACTCGTCCTCCTACCCAGCAAGCATGGAGCGCGGCGCCCGGACTCCCCTCCCCAGCCCCACACACAGCCACAGCCACAGCCACAGCCGTAAAACGTCCCTTCCCTCGCCCACCCCCAAAGCCCTCGCAAACGCACACAACGCCTACAACAAGCTGCGCGCCTCGCTCGGCTCCCTCTCCGCCCTCTCACACGTCCACTCCACCACCCCGCCCTCCCCGCAGCGCCCCCCCTTCGTCCACGAACGCCCCACCAACCCCGCTCGCGCGGACCCAACACTACCTCCGCCCCCGCCGCAGCTGCAGCCGTGGCTCTCGCCGTGGCGTATAGCGCACCCAGATGCGGACGCGGACCCTGAAGAGCGCAAGCCCGGGTTCCTGGCGAAGGCGCTCGAGGCGCGCAGGAGGCGGAGCCGCGAGGTCAGGCTGCTGAAGCTGAAACGGAGTATTCGAGTCCTAGGACCTACGGATCCGAGGGAGGTGGAGGGGTTCGAGGGGAGGAGACCTGGGTATTTGGGAGAACCGTGATAGAGAAAAGATGGGTAGAGATTAGATTTCGTTATTGAAGGTTTTGGGTAGTGATGGTGAAGTAGGATGTTTAGTTAGGGTGAGGTTTGCTGCTAGGGTAATATGCTTGTATAAAGGAGTGGGGGCTCGAATTGTGGTTGGAATATCCAGCCAATTCTTATATCGTGGAATGAAATTCATCTAGCGTAATTACTCCTAGAATGATAAATAACCCATCTTTAGTCTCGGAAAAAGGTGTACTTGGTGATCATTTGTGAATGAGCGTCCAGTCGGGTTGATACATCGTCCAGTGCAGCCCTACGAAGCACGGTTTCATGGAGAATGGAGCCCCGAATCACTGTAATTTTAGCGCACACGAGAGGTTAGCAGGCGTCAGCTAGGGCTAAAGCAGTTAAGCGTATAAGTCGGGCACCGAAATTTTATCGCGAATCGGAGGTAGAACAATTCCTTATTCTCACGCAAGCACTCCGTGTGAGTATAAAACCATTAACAGCACTGCGATTTTACTATAGACTCGCGGGGTGCCAAGTGGGGAACAGCTCGCCCTACAAGAAATTAGCCCGTGCGAGTTTTCTTTGGCTCACGATGCAAAGGTAGGCTGCAATTTTAGCATGAACGAGAGGTTGAAAATTGTTGCCTGGGGGAAAGTGTAGGCGACATTCACAGGAGCTTCCTGCGGTGACGTGATGGTGTTCTAGTATATAGACCCCACCGTCCTCATATTGCATCGTGATAAAGATTGTGTGAGAGGTCCACGATTACGGCAGTTGGACTCACTGCAATTTTAGCGTACACGAGAGGTTGAGCGGGCGTCGATTAGGCTGCAGCCCAGAGATTAGCCAACCATAACCCTTGATTCTCGGAGCCCCACACAATCAACATCAACGCTTGTGAAAACATTTAATGACCGGACCTCCACCCTACATTCACATGAAAACTTCACTATGCAATCTTAACACAGACGAGAGGTTAAGCAGACTAAGCGAGACCCAAACATCCAACTTTCGAAAGACTCCTCATTACCCTACATACCTTAGAGACATGGAGTACTACACACGTCCGGAACCTTTAGTATAACTCAAATTTAGACGCATGATGCGAATGATATCTTGATTAACAGGTGCGTTGGTTTCAATATCATTTTCCCGTCCTGTGGCCACCAAACTCCGGAAGTAAGAACCCGTTGGATGAAGACATAGGAGGAAAAAATTGTAAGGCAACTATTCTATGAATGATAGATATAATTAACTAGGGTTAAAGTCAAAATGGCAGGATTTAAGTTGGAACAATACCGCACTCGGACTCCAAAAACTGATACATATGTGGCAGGACAGGAACGATGGGATTATACCCAGGAACTTGGACTCAGAGTAGGTAGCAACCAACCAACCTAAGTTGATAGATCGTGCGAATTTTGCGTAAAGGTTAATATGAGCACCTTACAAGCTACCACAGACCAATGACCATATTAGTGGCCTCTCAGATAAGATTTCACTATTGAATACCTCTTGCACGGCTTTATGTACAGCCTTCAGGCCAGTTTACTTGCTCATTTCCATCCCTACTCTACATAGCAATTGTCGCAGAACTCATGATCATTGCAGTTATACATTACACAACCAACGAATAGCTCCGGGTTATATGGTCCCAGACCGCACTCGCACTGCATCGAAAGCTTGAATTAGCGTGGCTCTAACCTTAGGTTAAGCGCTGGAGATAGAGGGAGCTACTTACACAATAGATTAGAGGATCTCTGTATAACATATTTGGGGGGCTCAATCCAGTATAGTCGCTGCAGTATGGTCTAGCGTCATGATCCGGCAACAATTTCTGGAGTCTTTGAGCCTGGTTCGGAAATACAGGGCAGAGCAGTCCACTGACTATTCGCATGAGATCCACATCGCCAGCACAATCGGTGACAGCCGATAGATCTGGCTTCGCGAATTCTTCGATGATGAATTCTGCCATAGCTCTGACGGCATCAGACACTGTGACTTCAGCATCACCTTCAAAACCAACATCAAAATATGCGTCCCAGAGGTCAGCGAGGGGCAGTTTGGATTGGTGTTGTTGAGTATGTTGGGCGGAGCTTATTTTGGTGGGTTCAAGACCAGTTTCAGGGTTGGGGTTCGCAGTGCCGCTGCTCGAGGTGTGACGAACGAGTTGAGACCGCGGATCTGTGGAAGCATGAGACAAACCACTAACTCAGTTGACTCCTAGTGGGATCCGTCACGCCGTCAAAACGCACCTTCACAAAATAAACCTCTGAGATCTCCAGCATCTCCTATTGAATCTTCTGCAACCACACGAACAGGATAACCCAGGGCACGCGTAGATGCCACACCAGGCTCGCTCTCCAGTTCTAGATCTCTCTCATCCTCTCCTGTCATTGCCTGTTTCACAATCTTTCTGCGCTTTTTCCGTGGAAGCATGCCTTTACTACACCACTCATTGAATTTTCTCTTGTATTGATTTTCGCTGCTATCCATCAGTTATCCGGGTGATCAGTTATCTCAGAAAAGACAGGGGGCCTACGTGGCACGAAAACCGTATGACTTTTCCATTACGGTCCGTAGCTCGCTAAGAGTCATTCCACGCCAGAGCATAACGAGGATATCATACTTTTCGTCCCATTGCTCGCCCGAGGAAACGAACGGGGTCTTATTGACGGATAATGCCATATGTAGCTATTCGGGTTATGCAATGGTGGGTGATTTAGAAAAAAATATGCTTTCAGTGTGACCTATTCCAGGAACTGCAACTCGGACAATTGTTCCAGACTCGATCGTGTCAGGATCTGATGCACTCTTTATAGGGTTGCCCGACGGTCGCCATAGTTTTGTGGCTGCCCTACTGTTCAGCTGATTGGCGACTTTGGAAGTGTTGTGCATGAAGCCTTTCCTCCTACGTCCTCGCCTAAGGATACCTACAATAAATGAGGTGCCATATTGAAAAATTACCAGTATAACTCTATGTCCAGGGACACTGACGTCCATTTTCAGATGGTTTGCTCGCTATTTTAAGCAGCGCTTGTCCCAGGCGCTATTACTCTTTGCGAAAGTGTTGCGAAAATCTTACAAAAACGCTTTTACAACCACTAAAAATAAGTCTTATTTTATAAAATTATTATTATTATTCATTGCTTAACGTCCGATTCGGATCCCTATTGGGCCCACGCGGACTACTCCTTATATACATGTGGGGAGAAAACTCTATTTGAGAAAACCCCGTGATCCATCTCCCCGCCTTTTGGGACTCGCCTGCGGAGCGCCTGTGAGGCGCCTGCGAGTCACCTGTGGTGCTCTACTACCTTACTTTTTGACCTCCTTGGGAACCACTACTGCCGTAACAAGCCTACGGACGCGCTAGTATCGCAAACTTTACTCTACTACTGTAGAGTCATTAGGGGGCGCCCGTTGCTCGCCCCCCTACCCTTTATTACCATTTCCTTTGTAACCCGGAACTAGTTTAGTACATTTTAGCTAATAAGCCACTGGGTAACCGCCTTAAGGCCTTTTTATATTAAGAGCAGTATATTATAGTTCTCTATACTAGCTACTAAGAGCATTGCTTCTTAGTTGGTGTATAAGGGGCATAACAGTATTACGTGTTTTGGTGTTTATCTTAGCCAGCCATATTTGTATCTTGGGCTACCTACTAGGATACCCACCTAGTAGAGCCAGTCTTTTAGTCCTATTATTCCTGTTCTTAAGAGTGTTGCCATTATATTTTCTGCCTTTATTAGGCCTTTTTAGAGCCCTAGAGTGTTTACTCCCCATGGCATTAACTATGCTACGGCTTGGGTTCCTCTTGCCTTAGTTAGCCTCTGTACCTTTAACTCCTATACACCTCTTTAGCGTTGGCCTAGCCAGTATTGTATTGCGGTAGATGGTTTCCCGGCATTCTTTTATGCTCTACTTTGGCTCCTTTCTCTCTTGCTGCTGTCTTTGCTGGCCTCTTGCGCGTCTCCCTTCCTCCTCTATATGGGCCTGGGCCCTAAAGCAGCACTATTTTTCTTCTGCTTTCTTTACCTGTTTCTCTAATATGTCTTCCCTACTTTGGGGTTGTTGGCTTCTTCTCCTATAGGGCGCCCTAGGGTCCCTCCATAGTTTATTTAGGCGTGTCTTGATATACTTTATAACATTAGAGTTGCGTTCATTTTGTTATAAAATTAGTAAATAAAATTATAAATACAGCTTTATAATTAAATATATAGCAGTTTAGTAAATAATATGGTTGTGAAATTTTAGGTAGTAAAACGTTAGGCTAAGTATTTATAAGGTAATAGGCTTCGTACTATCTAGCCACAGCACAAACCCTAAAAGGTAAGCGAGTAACTGGCAAGATGCTAGGCATGGCTGTACAGAACAATATATATAGGTGACTTCGTTACCTGACAGTATTACCCCCTCTATCAAAACAATATACCTCCTATATGTAACGGAATCCCCTAGGAGGTATATATTAGATAAGACAGTAGGAGGTTTTATTAATATCCTACCTACGTCCTATGTATGTTCCAGAAGAGACATAGTTAGATAGATAGGGGCAAAAGGTTTTACTAGTGTTTTAGAAGGTTTATATAGGAAGCTAGTTCTCCTCTAGAGAAGAACCAGCGATTAGTCTCTAAATGGAAGTGGTTAGAAGCATTTGTTCTTTAATACGTGAAACTTATTTTACCTTTAACTTACCTTCAACTCACCTTCTACTTACTTGTGACACTGTTGATTAGATAATTATATGTTCCGGTTAGACTGGCCTCTTACAATTCTAATCGCTTATAATCCGTTAGGAACGTACGGCTATTAATTAATAATAATGGGCTATACTCCTTTACCCTACAAAGCAACGCCCTTATCTTAAGAGGCTTAGAGAGTCTCTCTAGAGGAGCGCATTCCCTCTACTTATAAAGGAGTAGACTAAGAAGCTATGGCTGGTCTATCTAACCTTCCAAGACCCTTAGGAACGATTACCGCTGGGGAGTTATTAAAGCGGTCGCTACGCGAGACCCTATAAAAGATAAAGGAGTTGGAGATATAATTAAGATAAGTATATTAAGACTACTAAGGACAATTGCAAGAATAATTGGGAGAAGTATAGACACCCTAGATACAAAGCGGACTCAGAGGGGCAACGCTATACTATACTATAACGTTAAATAAACCTAAATTCCGCACAAAGGAACCTAATAAGTATAATAGTAATAGTCTTAGGAACTATAATTGTTTTATCTGTTAATGCAAAACCAAGTTTTGGCTAGATCTAAAACGTTACTCTAATAAGTATAATCAGACACTAATTGCTTCTACCTTCCTACGTGGCACTGTTAAGAGTTCATGGACACGCTATAAGAAGAAACTTACTATACCTCTTAAATTCAGCGAACTTAAGTTCTGGTTAGTTAATTAGGTCCAAGACCCTACTAATTAAGGGATGGATTACAACTAGTAATACCATAATATAAAACAGCAAGAAGGCTAGAGTGTAGTCCAGTTTATAAACTACTTAGAAGAGCTAGAAGACAATATACCCTACTTAGACTTGTAGGATAACACTATATAACTCCATTAGCTACTTGCCAAGTTATAACCTAAGATTTAACAGGCTATATAGAAGAAGGGGGATATTTCTACCTTTTAAGAAAAGCTTATCTCTAAAGCTACTTGGATTAAGAACGCTAAAAGAGACCATCTAGGGAAGTAAAAGGAACGAGACGCCAATAATAAAGAGCGTAGAACTAGACTTAGCTTTAATAAAAGGGGCAGATCCTAACCTAACTACTCTATAAAAGGACAACGCGAGTAGGCTTCGCAACCCTAGAGCAACGCTAGTTAACCCTAGAATGATAATAGGCAGAAACCATGGAACCAAGAGTTATATAGCTGTTATAACTGCGGCAAGAAAGGCTATATATAGCGCTTCTACCGATAGAAGAAGCAAGAGGATACTTAATTAGGAAAAGAAAGAGCCTAGTAGATCTTTACTCCCTCACACTAGGCTAGCAAGAGAAGAAGGGAGTAAGCTACTATATAGTTGTTCCCGTCTCCATTTAAGTTAATAATAAATGGGTAACATAAGACTGCCTTATGGACAGCGGCGTGACCATAGGGTTTATTTCTTAATTACTAGTAAAGGAATTGGATTTGGACCTTAGTGGCTTATAGGTGCGCACCGTTTAAAGCATTAGAGGCCACCGGATTCTGTACTATAGGGAATAAACTTTTTCCGTAGCCAGCTAGGACCGCGATAGTCTATAGGACATATAGGAGATGCACTTCTACGCCGCAGAAATCAAGGGGTATAACCTTATTTTGGGATACCTATGGCTTTAACAGGTTAATCTAGACATTAATTGGCCTTTAGTCTTATATTAACACTAAAAGTCTTAACCGCGCATTATAGTTAAAGATTAAAAGACTTTCTTAAACCATATATAAGAGAAAGGGTGGGCGTATGCTATATATGCTACTCTTAATACCAAGAATAGGGACGCGGAGTATTTATTTTTAGATATCTAGCTATACGCAGTTAAGGAACTAGAGATTCCACAGGAATATATAGACCTAAAGGATATTGCTAATAAGGAAGCTGCGCACACCTTACCTAACCCTATATTGGTAGAGCATAAGATAGATATAGGAGATAAGGAACCTTCTTTTGGACTACTATACAACCTATTAGAAAACGAGCTGGCAGTATTACGTTAGTATATAGTAAACAATCTTTAGAGAGGATGGATTTAGCCTTTTATAAGCTGGGCAGGGGCACCGATTATATTTATACCTAAGAAGGATAAGACCCTTTGCCTCTATATTAACTATTAGGCGCTAAATAAGATTACTATAAAGAATCGCTACCTACTACCCTTGATAGGGGAGCTTATTAACAGGCTATTAGGCGTAAAGATATTTATAAAATTGGATCTAAAAGATATATACCATCAAATCCAGATTAAAGCTAGCGATGAATAGAAAACGGCGTTCTAAATATAGTACGGCCACTTTAAGTACCTAGTAATGCCATTTAGGCTCACTAATACACCAGCGACATTTTAGGCCTATATTAATAAGGCATTATTAGGCCTATTAGATATAATATATATAGTCTACCTTAATAACATTGTAGTCTACTCTAATAACTACAAAGCACATATACACCATATACAAATAGTACTAGAAAGACTGCGGGAATATAAGCTCTATATAAACCTAAAAAAATACTTATTCTATATTACTAGCATTAATTTTCTGGGCTTTATCGTTAGCGTTAACAGAGTGTCGATAGAGAAAAGCCGGGTAGACGCTATTAGGGAATAGCCATACCCTATAATATTTAGGGAAGTATAGGTTTTTATAGGTACGGCAAACTTCTACTAAAGGTTTATTATTTATTATTTATAAGTAATACTTCTAATTACTAATCTACTAAAGGGATCCAAGGATAGCAAGAAGTTAGGACCCTTTATATTTAGGGAAGCTGCTAAACAGGCTATAGACTGGTTAAAGGATTTGTTTACGTTAGTGCCTATCCTAATACACTTCTACTGGGAGCTATGTATATACCTTAAAATGGATACATCCGGCTTCGCCCTAGGGGCAATTATATCTTAATTAAAAGACGGAGAATGGCATCCTATGGCGTTTTAGTTAAGGAAAACGACCCCTATAAAGCAGTGTTATATAACGCATGACCAGGAGCTGCTCGCGATAGTCGCAGTAATAAAGCACTGGTGATATTATTATATGGGAAGCAATTATCCTATTAAAGTCCTTATAGACTATAACAACCTAGAATACTTTATGACTATAAAGGTGTTAAGCGGTTAATAAGCTAGATGGGCGGAGGCACTATTATAGTATAACTTTAAAATTACGTACTGCCCAGGAAAGATAAATCCCGCTAATAGGTTATTAAGATGTCTAGATTATAAGACTAGGAGAATCTAGGACAGTATAGGGGAAATAATTCCTATATTACAAAATTTACTTAAGAAGAAAGAAGAGTCTTTCCCTAGAACTATAGAATTCTATAGTAGGGCAGAGGTCCTAGTGATACAGCTGCGAAGCATTATAATAATAGAGCCGCAGGATATGGTTACGGACTAGGTTATAGACTAAGCAGATATTATAAAGTTGGCGTACCCTAGAATTAGCGAGAATTCTATGGGATGTGCTAAGGGTATCGCGGCACCTTTAACTTAACGGCGCACTAGCTGCGAGTTTCCGGATCTAGAGGGGATAGGTAAAATGCCTATCCGTAGTATAGCACACTGTATAATGGTAGGAGAATCTGCTGGCACTAATGGTTTAAAACGTCTTGTGCCACGCCTAGAGTCTGTAATAGTGGTGGGCGAAACGGAAATAAGTAATCTATATAAAACCTTTCCAGATCTTCTTCTTTAAGTATAATAAAGGGACGCCTTTGTTTCTGGGGAGAGGTGGAAAGATATAGTGGAGATTAACTTAGCCGGAGTTACTAAGAAGCTATAGTAACAAGACTAAAAGGGTCTGTTATACTTTAAGGGTGCTGTATATATCCTAAAGGACTAAATAGTTTGAGATAAAATTCTAAAGGTCTTCTATAATAACCCTCTTGGGGGTCACTACGGTGCTAACAGGACCCTTAAGGCCGTTTAAAGGAAATACTTTTAGGATGGAATGTCTAAAGAAGTTAAGGACTATGTATTAAGATATAATATGTGCTAAAGGGTATAGATACCTAGGCATTACCTATATAGCAAATTATTAGTGCTTCCTATTCCGTAGGGACCTATATTAGAATTAATAATAGATTTTATAATAGGCTTACCCCCTACTAAAATAAGAACTAAAGAGGTTGCTAATGCTATCCTAGTAATTATTAATAGATATACAAAGTTTTTAGGGTACTTTACTGTTTTAATAATAATTATAGCAGCAGAACTGGCAGACCTGTTTTTAAAGTAGTGGCTTCTATTTAGTACGCTAAGGGGAATTATATCTGATAGAGGTACTATATTTAATAGCGTATTTTGGTCTTCATTCTGTCTCTTATTAAAGATATGGTAAAGGATGAGTACTGCCTTCTACCCGTAAATAGATGGGCAAATAGAGCGTCTAAATGCGTTATTAGAATACTACCTCTGCTGCTATATTAATTATTAACAGGATAATTAGCTATTGTGGTTAGCTCTAGCGCAATATATATATAATATAAGCATCTATAGCAGTATAAAAATAACCCCTTATAAAGCACTATTTGGGGTAAAAGCAAATAACCCTTAATGTTACGGACGCTTTAAGTACGATGTTACAACTACTTGGAGAGGAGTCGCAGGAAGCTAGTTGGTTGATATAGGTATAGTCCAGGATGGATCTGGTGGAACCATATAATAAGGAATGGTAAGCGAGTCACATAATATTATACGCAGTGTATAAAGTATACGCAGTATACGCTATATATAATACGTATAACACGTACCTCACGTACAAGAGAGGATTTCTTAGGCGTATAGTTATATATTTAAAGGACCTTAGTCCCTACCGTAGATAGTTCTCTCCTTATAGTAAATCTTAGAATACAATTGGAGTTAATCTGTTAGGCAACTACTCCACCAGTTATTATTATGTTGTTATTTTATTTTTACCTATATACCCAGCCTAATAATAGAACCTACTGTAGTTCCTGCTATAAGGTTCCGTTATACATTCACTACTAAGGTTATGGTATTAAATAAGATTAAATAACATGCCACTAAGAGCAGCACCAGTTATAACGGCGTTAATAATAGCTACAACCTCAGGACCAGGAGATACTAGTATAGACAATAGGGATTCTTAAGTGGTTACGCGAGGTTAGTTATAGGAAATAGTTAATCACTTATAAGACAATAATAGGATACTTAAAGAACGCATTAATGGAATTAGAGTAGCAAAGATCAAGTTACCTTTAATTAAATAATTCTTAGGGGAGAAGTTAAAGCTTAAGGGATTTCTTATATAAATATACTTTAAGGTAGTACAGGAAGGAGCGAAGTTAGTAATATCGTTAAATTAAGTAGCCTATGCAGGATTGTTCCTAATGGGGAGGGCACTTAAGTAGTTTAAGCTGTATCTCACGGAAATATAGGCTAATGGCATAACAACTACTAACTAGGACGTACGGTATATATTTACTAGTTAGAACGGGTTTATAGAGCAATTAACGCAGATATTTAGAGACCTGGAAGCTATAACCATAGCGGAACAAAAGCTTTAGAACTTAGTATAACGCACTTTAGTAATTAAGTATACAACACAGTTTTAAACACTAGCTATATAGGTTAAGTGGAACAACAGGGCGCTTATAGCATAGTATAAATAGGGACTTAAGGCTAAAGTCCAGGATAAAATCATCCTAATAGAAGATGCGGATACTCTAAAAAAGTTAATAGATTAGTTAATAAAGATTAATAATAGAATCTATTAAAGGGAATAAGCTAAGAAAGGGCAAGACAGAGTTCTATAGTTATATAAGGCGCAGAGTACGCAACGACAGACATAGAGTTAAAAACTATAGAATGGCGCAGAGCTAATAGACCTAAGTGGTATTAAAGAAACCTAAAAGTGGGAAAAGAAACTATAGAAACCTAGAGGTTAAGGATTAAGTAATTAAAGAACCTAGGAGTAGAGGCCAAACCAGGGATTTTAGCAGTAGAAGACGTTTAGGCGGACTCCATAGCAAGAAAAATGGTTTAAAGACGGGGCTTATATAAATTGTAAAAAATAAGGTTATTTTGCTAAAGACTACAGAGGTGGTTAAAGTAACTATATAGTAAAGGGAACCAGACCAGCAGACAGCACATATATATAGAGAGATGATGGTGCACTATAAGGAATAAAAGAGTGTTTAATTGTTAGTTTTGCGTATTGTTATAATAACATATGCCGAATTTATAAGGATGCTAAGTATGGCGTAAGCTATTAGCTACAGAAGCTATTATTATTTAAGTTTAAAGAAACCAGCAAACCAGCTCGTAGATTAGATATTAAAAACAATAAGTTTAATAAAGGCAAAGCATTTACCAACAATAAGGCAATAAAGGCAGCTTACTAGAAGCATACAGACCTTAAAGAAGTTAAAATAGAAGTAGAGACTAAGACTATTACAAAACAAGGTTTAGTAACGGGTATTACAACACTATTAGATATAATTTCTATCGCTTTATAAGATAATAGGAGTAATGTTTAGAAGAAACTAAGTAAGTAAACAACTACTAGTGCTAGCTTATTACTTAATAAAGGCAAAAGGCCATAGGCTTAAGATTCTTAAGAAGAGATAAAAGAAGCTTAAGATTCTTAAAGTAAGATAAGACATACCTAAGGACCCACAATAGACGAAAACCGATAGAAAAGGGTAGCAACTCAGTTCAGTAACAAATAAATAAGTATAGGACACAAGTTTAAGAACTATAAGTTTAGGGAATAAATAAAAACGTTAGTAATCCTAGGTGAATATAGTGTTTAGCCTAAAGATTAAACAGTTAATACCAGAATTAAAAAGTAAGACGACTATAAAGATCTAGCTATAAGACATAGAAAACAAGAAACTATAGATAAGTTTAGAATAAGAATTATTATATAGCAAGAGCAAAAGCTAGATAAGAGGTTAGCTATACTAGGTTATATAAGGGATAGAGCACCTATATAAAAAGTTACTAATAGGCTAAGTGCAGGGACACCTAGGGCAAAGTAGTTAGATAAATTGGAATAAGAAGAGGATCTAGATATTCTAACTAGGTTTAAAGAAAGATATACCAAAGAATATTATAATGCAGTAATAATAAAGTACTTTCTAACAGATAGACTATACACACTAAACTAGCTATACGGAAAGTGGTATAGGCAACGACATAGTAACGAATAGGAAGACTTTTATATATAGCTAGATGAAAAAGTTGTCTAAGATTAACCCATTACGGAGAAACGTATAAGTTATATTAAAGGAGTATTAATTATAATGTTAAGGAACCTAAAAGAAGGATCTAGGGACTAGAGAAGTAAGTAATAAATCTTAATACCTATAGCGGAAATACTAGTGGTTAGGTTGACTAGGTATAGGTTTAAACTTAAGGATAAAGATAAACTAAGAGTTAACCTAAAATATATAGCGTATTATACACTATTGTGGATAGCTTGTATGGATAATATATACAACATACATAGAGCACTAAAAGATAAGAACCGGAAGTACCTAGTAAGGATATATTAGGCACCAGAAGAAAAGTGGTTTAGGAATGCTAAGTATATATATAGTTGGCACCCAGTAGAAGTATAAGGTCAAGGAGACTTAATACTTTAACTAAAAAGATTCCTTACGGAAAAATGCCTAGATGGATAATAGTGGTGGGAGTGCCTAGAGAACACTTATCTATAGTATATAGAGGAAAAGAAATAAACTAAGTATTGGCTAAAGTTAGACTAAGTATAGGCAGGATCTAGTAGCTAATAATTAGGAAAAGGGGAGGCGTATAGGACCAGAGGGAACTAGTATTAGAGCCTTAAACCCTTAAAGGAATTTAAGGTTAATACCTAAATTTAAAAGCTAAGTGGCAAAATCAGCAGTTTAAAGCGTTGGTAGATAGTAGAGCAACTAGAAACCATATATCACTAAAGGTAGTAGAGAGGATGGGGTTACTATATAGATAGAAGGAATACCTATATCCACTTATAACAATTTTAGGAGATTAGATAGCCTATAGAGGAGGTATTATTAATCTTAAAACAGGACCTATTTAGATAACTATTAAAGAAAGACTAGTTAGAATGTCTTTTAATATCCTACTATTAGGATAGAATAAGGTGATACTAGAAATGCCTTAGTTATAGGAGTATAATCTAAAGATTGATTAGGTTATAGGTTAGGTCGATATTAAGAATATATAACGGTGTAAAGTGCAACAGTAAACTAAGTTGGTATGGTACTAAGTTGGAGCGATATATAAGGAGACTAAGTAAGGCTTAAGTTATATACTAAAGAGATACCACAAGTATGGTAAAAAGTTATAATTACTAGAAAGTAAAAAGCTGTTAGAGTATATAGCTTGGGACTATAAAATAGAATTAAAAGAGGGAATAAGTTTAAAGTTCTTTCTAATCTATAAGCTTACTAAAACGGAGTTAGTAGCGCTTAAGGAGTTTATTTAGGAGAACTTACGTAAGGGATATATCAGACTATTATAGTTATTAGTAGAATATCCAGTATTGTTTATCCCAAAGAAAAACGGAAAACTTAGGATGTGTATAGACTATAAATAGTTAAACAGTATTACTAGAAAGGATAGGTATCTTTTACCCTTAATTAGCGAAATTTAAGATAGGATAGGTAACGCAAAGATCTTTATAAAGATAGATCTAAGATAGGCGTACCATTAGATTAGGATCAAGAAAGGCGATAAATAGAAGGCAGCCTTTAGGTCAAAGGAAGGACTATATAAGCTATTAGTTATACAATTCGGGCTTATAAATATACTAGCAATGTTCTAAAAGCGAATTAATGGTATATTAGGAGAATACTTAGATAAATTTGTTATAGCATACCTCAATAACATTATTATCTACTTAGAGAATAAGGAAGAATACGGAGAATACATTAAATAGGTCTTAAAGAGACTATAAGAAAAACAGATGCTAGTAGTAATTAAGAAATGCGAGTTCTTTACTAAGAAAACTAATTTCGTTAGATTTATTATTAAACTAGGCCAACTTAGTATAGATCTAAAGAAGATTAAGGCTATAGTAAATTGGTAAGAACTAGAGAATATTACGCAGTTGAGATTATTCCTAGGGTTTTGCAATTACTGTAGAAGGTTTATAGCGCAATAGTTATAGAACGTTAAGCCATTTATGCGGTTAACGAAGAAAGAAGAATTATAGGCATAGGGAAAGGAATAATAAGAACTATTTAAGAGAGTTAAAGAGTTATTTACCTAGGAGCTAGTTCTTAAGATCTATTAACTAGGTCTAAAGACAGTTGTAGAAATAAATATATTAGACTTTATACTAGGGGCGTACTTTCTATAAAAATATTAAGATGGATAGCACCCAGTAGTATACTATAGTCGAAAGATAACACTACTAGAGTTAAACTATAACATCTACAACAAGGAGTTGTTAGGTATAGTTATAGCACTTAAAAAATAGAGAGCATTCTTACAAGACACAGAGAAACCATTTATGGTTAAGATAGACTATAAGAACCTTATAGGATTCCTAATAATAAAGAAACTTAACTAAAGACAGGTTAGATAGGCGGAAATGCTTATAGAATACCATTTCGAAATTTAGTATACTAAGGGTATAGATAACGCGCGAGTAAACGCTCTAAGTAGAAAAGCTAAACTATAAAGTAATAAAAAGCTATTAGGAGCTTTATTATAAAAGGATTAAGACGGATTAATTAGGTATAATTATCTAAAGATTATAGTGACTAAGGAAAATCAGATCTATAAATTACTAAAAAGTAATTAGATATAGAAGATCTAAAAAGCATAGATAGAGAATCTAGACTTAGAGCAATACGAAAATAGAGAAGCAACATATATACCTAAGTCTATCGCAGAAGAATTTATTAAGGAATTCCACAAGGGAATAATATAAGGACATAATAGAGCTATAGGCTTAGTATTAAGACTTTAAAAGGAATACATTATTTAAGAAATCTGGGGACTAGTAAGATAAGTTATAAAGAAATATCTAGATTGCCAAAGAAATAAACTAATAAGGTATAAGCCGTATAGAGGGCTATAACCTATTAAGACACCAGGAAGACTATAGGAGGTTATATTATAGGACTTTATTATTAAGTTACTAAAGTTAAGAGATCCTATTATAGGACGAGATTATAACGCGATTTTAGTAATAGTGGATAAGCTAACAAAGTGGGGATACTTTATAGCATATACTAAGAAGATATTAGTAGAGGATATTACTAGAATCTATATAAAAGAAGTATTCGTAAGATATGGAGCACTAGATAAGATTATATTAGATAGAGATCTAAGATTTATAGTAGTATTTTAGAAAGTGTTTCTGGTAGAATAAGGAGTTTGCGCAGTAATATCTACAGCATATTATCCACAGACGGACGGATAAACGGAAAGACTAAACTAGACACTAGAGCAGTATCTAAGGCACTATATTAATTACGCATAGAATAATTGGGTATTGTTATTACTAGTTATATAGTTTACATATAATACAACACTATAAGAAGGAATAGGGACATTACTATTTAAGGCGAATTATAGATATAAGCTAAGAACATCGTTATCGCCACATTAAGTAAAAAAGACAAATAGCACAGCTAAATAAAGAATAGAGACGTTAATAAATCTTTATATAAACCTTAAAGAGATAGCTAAACTAGTATAAGAATAAATAAAAAGGTACTATAATACTAAGAGATCTAAGGAACCAGATCTTAAGGAGGGGGATAAAGTATAGCTACTATACAAAAATTTTAAGAGTTAATAACTAAGCAAGAAGTTAGACTATGTTAAACTAGGACCTTTTAAAGTTAAGTAAAGAATTTTATTAGTTATATATAAGTTAAACCTACTAGCCAAAATAAAAATCTACCCTATACAACATGTTGCAATACTAGAGCCAGTATATAGGAATATTAAGCCACTAGTCTATAAGGCAGATATATATAGAGGATAAGAGGAAGATAAATAGCAAGTTTTAAAGATTATTAGTTACGAGGATGTGGATAACAAAACATAGTATAAAGTAAAGTGGATAGGCTATAGTGAGACTATTTAGGAACTATTAAGCAACCTAAGAAACGCTATAGAAAAGGTATAGGAGTATCAGAAGAAAGCAGGTTAGGCAACATTAATAAGAAAGAATTGCCAAAGAATAAGTTACCTAAGGGGGACCTAAGAGGAGCAATTACCAAGCTACTTAGAGTTGTTTTCCTTATAGGGGGAGAGCCAGTCCTTTTGTTACCTAGCTTAGACAAACCCTATTAAATAAGTTTCCACTTCTTAGAATGGACCTTCTTATAAACACGTTTAAGATGAAGAAGACGGGCAGAGGCTAATAGACGGGCTTTAAAGGCACGCTATTAAGCAGCTATAGCCTCCTGCTCCGCTTTTTGTGAACAATAAAGCTTATCTAAGGCGCTTAAGAGCTTACCATTAAGCTTTGCAGTGGTGGATTAAATATGAGACCCTATAACAAGTTACTTAGGGAACACAAAGACTGTTAAGAGTTATAGGACGCGTATACTTAGCGTTAGAAATAGAGCAAACATCGCAGGATAATTAAACGTTTGCTTTGGTACACTCTAAGCAAGACAAGGGTTGTTAAGACAAGGGACTCGCCATTGCAACACATACTAACCCCGCTTTCGCACAACGAGAACACAGAGACGATATTATCTCACCAAGCGACAATATGGCAGCCATAGTGCAAGCACAGCACTGCGCTTATAAAGAAGAAGAAGCTTTAGGCATAATAAGCAAGGATGTTAACCAGACTAATTAAACGGATATATTAACTAGATATCCGTGCACCAATTATAGGAATTAAATCAGGACTCTATCTATTAAAATGTGGTTCTAAGACCTCTATATATACATATAGGAAAGGTGTAGGAAAGGAAAGACAAGGGGGGTAGGGGGAGTCAATGGAACTTAGGGTAGGTAACCGAGTCAATAACCGAGTCGATAACCGAGTCGGTGACCGAGTCGATAACCGAGTCGGTGACCGAGTCAATAAGTAAGTAGCTGAGTCGGGGTAAGATAACCTGATTTAGGTCAACACACCCCCCCAGCTAATTGACTGAGTGGTGATTAGCTGGATATACCTAAATAGGAAATATCTATGGTGTTAAACCAAATAGAAACCATTTAAAAGAAAAACTGGATAAAGAAATTGTATAAATAGGTTAAACAGTACAATTAAATCCAACTATAATAGGGTCTTGATATCGACCAGATTTAGCTATTAAATAAAGCTTTCATGCTTCTGCCTTAATAGGGCCTTTGTGAGACCGTTAGCCGTTATATTAGTAGTATAAACCCACTTAATTATAATTGAGCCTTTCTAAACCTCTTGGCGAAGCCAGTGCTGGTGGATATCTACGTGATGAAGCTTTGTGTTTAATTAAGGTCCATTTTTAGTAAGCAGTTAAATTGTCTGTTGATTGTCACAGCCAATTATATGCTCCTCATCCGTGTAAAGGCGTATATCTTGAAAGAAGCGCTACCACCAAATTGATTTGGTAGCTGCGTTTAATAGAGCTTTAAGCTTAGCTTTAGTGCTTGATATTATAACAGTCTTCTGCTTAGTGGAGCGCCAGTTAATTGCTCCCCCAAATAGTGAAAATATGAAGCCTTTGGTGCTCTTCCGACTGATAGGATCATCGCCGAATGCAGCGTCGCTTACTTAGACAACGATCTGACTTCCAACGTTCCTGCTTAAGTATTCGATCGCAAAGGTTTTCTTTTAATATAGGTATGCAATCGCTCGATTGACTGCGGCTACGTATAGGGGTGACGGATTGCGAAGGAATTCTAAAAGCTTGCTCGAGGCTCAAGTGGCGTCAGGTTATGTAATGCAAGTGGCGTAGAGTAGCAATCCAACCTTTCTTTGATATATGTAGACCTGCTGCTCGGAGGCCTGTTCTGGATTAGGCAAGAGATCTTCCATACTTATTGGTATATGTACTAGACGAAAGTCTTTTAGATAGAAGGTACTGGCGATTTTATTAATATAGGAATCCTGGTAAAGCCAAAGCTTCTATTAAGGTTAATTGTGAAGGACTCTAATTTCTAAGAACTAGGTTAGTTCTCCTAGGTTCTTAATCTTGTACTTTATTATTAGCTGTTCCTTAAAGAGTTAAAGCTTTGGTAAGTCTTCTATGCGGTAGGCTGCCATAATATTATTAACGTAGAAGAACACGATTAGCCAGTTATTATAAAATAGACACGATTCTTTATTAACTGCCGTTAGACCTAGGGACGTTAGTGTAGTTAAGAACTTATTAAACCAAAGTAGTGGTAATTGTTAGAGGCCGTATAAGGCTTTTTAAAGGAGTAGACATCTGCCCTTCTATTAAAAGCTATCTGGAAACTCAATATAGACTATCTTATTGATAAGGCTGTTGGCAAAGGCGTTAACTATATTATACTACTAAGTCTTTAAATTAAATGCAGCGACGATCGCTATTATGGCTCTAAATATTTTGGCTGTAAGGGTTGCTGCATATGTGTTCTTTTTACTAAGTTGTTATAAGTCACCTCGCATATAAAGACGGGCTTTAAATTTAATAAGATATCTATTAGTGTTAAACTTATAAGTAAACACCTAGGTGACGGGTATAACATTAAGCGATACCGTCTGTTTAATGGACTTGAATGTCCCTCACTACTTAAGATTATTGTATTCCTTATTGGCGGCTTCTGTGAAGCCATCTTTATATAAGTGAGCTTAAAGCTCCTTCTAGCTATATAGTGGTGGTGGAAGCTTATTATGGTGTAATTACTTCTGGTTATGTTTAATTCCGGTAGCAAAAGCTCTATAGAGGGCAGGAAGGGTATTTAATTACTTAATATCTATTAGGTAAGCTGCTTGATATATTAAGAGCTTTCTAGTTCTTCTGCCTTCTATAACATTAATATCGCCTATATCGCCTATAATCTCCTATCTTGGACGGGCTTCTTCTTTAGGAATAAGTTTGAATTGGGGTCTTTGATTAATTAAGGAACTTGACAGCTCTATATTTATAGTATTTAATTAAGGCTCTGGCGTCTTAGCTAGGGTAGGGAGGCTGGGTATAGAGTTGTCCTTTAAGGCTTAAGGGCTGATTATATTATTATTTTAATTTTTATTAGTATCTACCTGTTAACTTCTACTACTATCCGCCTTGTCTTCCTTATCTGACGTCTCGTTTAATATCTTGTTAAGCTCTTCCTAAAGCGTCCTATTGCTATTTAACATATTAATTACGTCTAAAATTTAATTAGCGCGTTTTTAGAGCAGACCCGCGAGATCTGGCTAACTGTTATTATAGAGCAGTTGCTTATTAAACGTTATGTCTTTTGTTTAAATTACCTTCTTTTTACTAGGTATATACACCCTGTAGATATTTATTAACTGGTACCTAACTAGGTATCTAATATAAGCCCTTAGCTCAAGCTTTCGTGTATATAGGATATTGTATTTAAGCGGGTAAGCTCTACAGCCGTATATTTATAGGTGAGCTATATTTGGCTTTAATGGCGAGAACCCTAGTGCTAACTAAAGCTTTTTAAAAGGTGTTATCTAGCTAAGCTAGGCGTTTGGTATCTAATTAATTAAATACGCTATAGCTCTAGTAATTTCTGGCTATAGCTCTTCTGGTAGTCGAGCTTTAATTCGCATATAATAAGACTTAATAATAATCACCCCCCTAGAACGTTTAGCAGAACCGTTCTAAGACTTTATATATAGGGCCGATTTCTCTAGTAATATTCCTTTTTAAGTCCTCTAAGCGTTGAATTCATTACCTAGGGATGTTTTGCTATTGATTCGAATTACTGTGATTTTAAGGTTATATTAACGCTCCACCTTATTTAAATATCGTATAATTGCTTGCGTTGTTGACGACTTATAGGCGAAGGTCTCTACCTCGTTTATACGTAGATATTCGTTATAGAAATGTATCGTCCAAATGTGACCGTTGTATGCTATAATCTCTGGAAATAAGTTGATACATCGGGAAAATATTCGCAGGATGAGATTCAAGTAGACTTTAGTTTTCACGTTTCGCGTAATTGACATGCAATTTAACTAACTCAATACGTAATTAACTAACTTAACACGCAATTAACTAACTTAACACGCAATTTGACCAACTTGACACGCAATTAACTAACTTAACACGCAATTTAACTAACTTAACATGCAATTGACTAACTTAATATATAATTTAACTAACTTAACACGCAATTAACCAACTTAACACATTTAAAAGTTAAATAATATGCAGTTAACCTACTTAACAACTTTAAAAGCTAACTATATATTCCTTGACACGCAGTTAACCTACTTAGCAACTTTAAAAGGTAACTATATATTTCTTGACATGCAATTATATATTTAACTAGTATATATTATCTAATATAATCTTATACAATCTTATATAGTCTTATTACTTGGAGGCTCTGCACAAGGCTCTGCACGAGGCTCTACACAAAGCTCTATATAAAGCTCGACACGAAGCTCTACACGAAGCTCTGCGTACAGAGGCTCTGCACGAAGCTCTGCACGAAGCTCTGCACGAAGCTCTGCACGAAGCTCTGCACAAAGCTCTGCACGAAGCTCTGCACGAAGCTCTACAC